>Ga0247765_1000136_pt1 | contig 58043 bp, 61 predicted proteins | sample UWRJL106311C6_FD_179949 | JGI IMG/M metagenome (GOLD analysis project Ga0247765, IMG submission 179949) | Plant litter microbial communities from Arlington Agricultural Research Station in Wisconsin, United States - UWRJ-L106-311C-6 | ecosystem: Environmental > Terrestrial > Plant litter >... | reverse complement strand
CCCCCCCCCAAAAAAAGGCCTAACCACTAGGCACCAGGCCGTGGGCGTCAATCTAGGTTTGATGCTATTCACGTGCATTGAACTCCGTCGGCTATTCACTTAGTTCATGGTCACCAAGGCCACGGCAGATTGTGCATCACATGGGTATGGACTCTAAGAACAAGTGGATATGTATATCATCATCCTACAATGCTCCCTCTGTTCTTTGCTTCCTCATCACACATTTGACATTGAGTTCTTCACCAGTCATACCAACTGCATCAACACCATTTCATACGGAATACTTGCTCTCTTCGCGAGTCGCACACATTTGACATTAGGTTCTTTACCATGTTACTGACTTACATCACTTAGCCTTTAAAATCGCCTTCGCTTCAGAGTTCACTTACCACGAGTGTGCCACCCCCCAATATTGGAGAAGACGTCCCAGGCCATGTGGGTGATACAGAACAGGGCACGTTTGTATGGATGAGAGCGTTTCGGGTTCGGGCCACGACCCGGAAGATATCAATCATGTCCATTTCTGTATCAACACCCTAGATAGACGCGCTGGCACTATTATGGACGACGCTCATGATCTGGGAGAGCGGATCTCGGACGTGGAGACCGCCGGTATGCACAACAGCCAGATGGCCCTTGACGAGGTCCGAGAGCAAGCCAGCATGCAGACCCAAGAACTGCCCGGCCGTCTCGACGACATGGATCTCGACGACATGGAGACAGAGCGCAAAATGAACGACCAACTGATGGGTCAGGTCCGCGACAACTTCACGATGGAATTGCCTGGACGAGGTAGTCGATCACCTCGACGACGTGACAACCAGTCCTCACGACAACGAAATGTGCCTCGAAGAGAGTCAACACCAGTCCCGGCAAATATATGGCCGGCTCGACAAACTGGAGGCCGGGCGTAAAACCTACGCCAAAGAGATAATTACTGGTGAGGTTGACACCGCCGTGCATAACAGCTTGGTAGCCTCATCAACCGCGTCCACGAACTCGAGGCGCAAATCCCAAATTTGATACGGGGATTTATGACGCAGAAATGTCTCTCTAGGACAATTGGCGACGTCTCGGCAGCCTTGAAAGAGAGCATGAACTCAAAACCCAACGAACAGACCATCGGTTTGTCTTAATCTCCGACCAGGTAGTCAAAGTATCGCAACGCCTCCATGACGTGGCCAATGCCTAAAACAACGTCAGCCTCGCCATCCGAGACAAGCTCGATGGTTTCCAGACAGGGTTCAACAAGGAGGCATCGGGCGTGCAAGTCATGAGGCTGGGGCGCGCAGTCAAGTAATTGGTATCTTCTTCCGTCTGCATACCCGAACAGTGAACATTTGACTGACAGACGCCACAGTGCGCCGCCGTGAACAGCCAGATCAGGAAAAGCGAGATGCGCGACAGGAGAAGGAGATGCCGCTCAAGAGGATAGAGGATCTGGAGCGGTGGATCCGAAGGTCCCCTATTTGTAGTTTGGGCTTGGCATTCTTGTGTTAGTCGTGCGCTGTGATCCGTATTCCGTGATGCTTTAGGAATCTGTTATTGAGGACGTTGGCTTGTGAGGTGATTGCCGCCCTTTTTTTTTTTTTTAAAAAAAAAAGGGGGCAGGGGGGTGGGTGGTTGGGGAGGCTATTTTCTTTGGTGGCGTTTGGGATATCGTGAAAGTGGGAGTGGACAGCGAGGAACATATGTGAATAATATCGAATCGTCATTGTGTAGCAAGTAGTACAACACAGAATGTTGGATACCAACTCTGAGTGAAGATCATTCATGCTGTTTAATACCGAGTACCTTGCCTCGGGGCATCCAAACAGATGACTTTACCCCAGTCATGACCGTATATACCGTTTATTTTATTTATACCTGCCCAGCGACCGCACCCTTGATATACCCGATGATCGGTATTATCCCTCACACCTAGATTTAGACCGCATGATGTAGAAGCACGTTATCGCTGTCTCTCCCAGCTCCCCAACCACCTCCACCTCTCCGCAACCTCGTCTAGATCCCTAAACACCGCCTCGACCCTCCCCTCCGAGTCATTAAACCGGCTACCTTCAAACTCCACAAAGAAAAGATAATTGAACGGCTCAACCAGACTTGGCAAGCTATTGATACTTGTCAAGTTCAACTCTCTCCTGCGGAAACAATCCAGCACATCCGCTAGTGCTCCAGCCCGTCGATGCGGTACTGTAAACGACACCAGTGACTTATATCCTTTCGTTTCCTCCCCTACGCCCCCCGCTCGCTCCTGTTCCTCCCTTGCTTCGCCGTCCCCACTTCCCAGGCTTCTCAGGACAAAAAACCTCGTTGTATTGTCCTCCCGATCCTCAATCCACCTCGCCAGCACCTCCAATCCAGTCATTTCCCCCGCCATCTCGCTGGCCACCGCCGCGGTCTGCCCCGTCTCATCCCCCTTAGCCATCTCGGCCGCCTTGCTCGTTGAGCTGACCTCTACCAATTCCTTGCCCTTCAGAAACTTGTTGGAGAAAACCCCCGTCTGTCCAAACGCCTGCGGGTGCGAGAGTACTCGGTGGATGTGGTCAAGGGGAGTACGTGGCGCCCCTTTCCATTCCTTCTCATCACCCTCATTCCCATACTCCTTCCTAACCTCACCTGCCCCACCCTCCCGGGAGGAGGGGGAAGGAAAGCCCAGCAAACAATGGTGCACATCCAAGTACACCTCCCCCACAACAACCACATCCCCCAACACCCCCGCCCGGTCTGCCAGCCCGTCCAGCGTGAAGCTCACAGTGCCATGTGATGAATTCTCAAATGGTACAATGCCATATTCAGCGCGCCCCCCCTGGACTGCTACAAACACGTCCCTAATAGTTGCGGTGGGGGAGAGTGTCAATTCCGACGACGGGAAAACCGTGAGGGTTGCCTAGATCCGTTCAGCCTTGCGGGGGGAGGGTGAAACACAAACAAACCTGGTGGGAGTAGGATGCAAGAGGGCCAAGAAAGGCGACTGTTTTGCTGGTGTTGGCAAACCTTGTTGTTTGTGCTTCTGTTTGGGGCTGTGGTTGACTCATCGCCGGACGGTTTGCGAAGCGAATGCTGGTGCGAATCTCGAGGCAGTTCAATTCTCGGTAGGATGCAGTGCAGTGCTCAACTCCTAGGTCGAAAGACACATCGGAGTCTCATATCCCAAGTATATAGTTAGAAACCGGGCGAAAAATATCGTAATGTTAGTCGCAGATGTTTTGAAGGTTGGGAAGTTGCTGGTCACCACCCGATCGCTAGTGCTCCACCCCGCAATTGTGGAACGAAACTCCATCCTGGAAGAGCCACGGAAACACTCCACAGGCAACCGCAATAGTGTAAACGAGCGACGTTGATTAGCTATCTAATTGCCTCTACCAATGCGTCTGTGGAGTTGCTAAATGAAGCATAAAAAGAGTGGACGGCACGCAGCCTAACCCTGGAGCAGTTCTAGTACTAAACCTGACCTCTGAGTGACTTTGCTTGCCCGTCGCTGCCAATCAATCCTCTTGGCTAAGCTCTGCCATGAAGTTGTCTACCCCCCGACTTCTCGATCTTCATCGGCAATTTCCTGACCTGAAGTAAGAAACAGACCATCTCAGGACACCCTGGAGGCTACTCACCTCAAATCCGCCATTCCGAACTCAAGAAGTCGTCATCACAGAGCGAAGCGGGCTGGGGCGCGTCACCGCATACGTCTGCCGGCCTGGGCTCTCAGCGAACCCTTTCATCAGCCGCCGCTGTGAAGGCGGGATCTTACCCGCGCTTCGGACCTTGGCGGGCGGCTCATTGGCGGTTTGCGGCGTCGTCGGCTCGGACAGTGTGACTTGAGTTCGAGGTCCCTCGTTTTCCACGAGGGAATCAAACTGTCAATCATCGTAGTACTCGTCATCATCGTCCACGTCAGCTAACTGTTCAAAGTTGACCTTGTAGCGGAGAATACCGCCAATTCCACCGAAGCCCTTGACGAACTGGTTGCCCTCGGTCGACCGGTCCGACACGAACTCGAGCGTCGTGCCAAAGTCCTTGTAGTGCTCTGCAATCCACTCCAGGAATGATTCCTGTGACACAACCTCCATTTCCTGGCCCGTCTCCTTATCCATGAACTTGTCGCGGTTGGCTTGCTCCTGCTGCTTGGTCGTGTGCAGGATGATCTCGCTACCATTGCTGTCCTTCAGGGTCCAGCGCGTGACCTCAAGGTTTTCAAAGACAATCAACGTCTCGACAGCACCAAGCTCGAGCGCTTTTAGAGTGTCTTCGACGCCGTAGCAGACGCGGCCTGTGTCCTGACTGATCTCCTCAAAGTACTTGCCGATGAGTTTCTTCTCCTGGATGAACTTGACATTGCCCAGTGTCTCCGAAGCCAGCTCAATGGCCTGGTTAAAGCCGTTCTCGCCACCATACGATACATCCACCACCTTAATAACCTTGGTGGCGAGACGGCCGTCGAACATATCGGAGGCATTGAGATCGTTCTTGAAATCGGCCGAGCCAGCGAGAATAATACCGGCCACATTGACCTTGTCGTTGGTAATAAAGTTTTGAACAGCCAACTCAGCAACTTTGCGGACATAGTTGTGGCGCTTCTCTTCTCTCAGGCGGGCGAAACGCAGCGCCGACTGACCACCACGACCATGCTTCTTGGGAAGATCAACCGAAAACTTGTGGACAACATCACGCGTGTTGCCGCTGAGCGTACCAAAGAGAGCACCGTTACCATCCATGACGATGAAACCAAACTTCTGATCCGACTCGAGCAGTTCGGCCAATGCCTCGGTGTGGAACTTGTTGTCACAGAGGTAGAGCGACGTATTGATGGGCTTGAAGGGTTCGAAATCGATATTGACCTTTCGCTCCTTGCCTTCTGAAGTCAAGATTTCGCCGCAGTAGACAACTAGACCATTTGGGGGGACCTTGTTGTAAAGCTTGAGACGCTGTTGGGTCGATGTAATGGCTGAGAGCACCGACTGACGGTTAACACGGGACTTGATGTTAGACGCTGTGCCCTGCAGACTCGAGTTAGGAATCGCCCTGGAGCTCCTAGCAGTGGGAGAGTGCACGCACGTATTCTTCAGCCAGCATCTTCGCGGCACGAGACACCTGATCCTTAGGGGCTGGATGGCACAACATGGTCAGCAAGGGATTGGGCTGCAACAACCCGGCGATGACAACGCACGAATGATCAGGGAAATCATGCTGGTGCCGTTGCCCCTGGCAGCCTCCAGCCGCTTGATCAACTTCTTCACCTTCCATATCTCAATCTAAAAACCAGCGACTGGGTTAGCATTGTTCCATGTTGGTGAGAGGCCAGATGACCCTTTGGATTGGGTTGCAGTGGTGGCACTCACGTTCTTCTCGGCCTCGCTCGCGTTAGGGTCGCTCATGTTCGCTTTGATATTCTGAAAGGAAACCCGGGTGCGAATGTGTTTTTGACTTGGAGTCGCCCCTTCTGCCGCAAGTGGCCTTTGCCTCGAATTTTTTTTTTTTGGAGGGGGGGTGTCTATTGTGATTTTTTATTCTGCAGGAGCCGTATCTTGCGCTGACTGAAATTGGTGGTGGGGTTGTGAACCGAGAGGGGTTTCGCGGTTCGTGAAGTGCTTTTTAATGGCTTGGGGCAAAGAGCAGGTGCGAGCGCTACTTGCTTGGTGGGTCCTGCGGGCAACACGATAGCGGCCGGGTCATTGGCGGTCATGCCAACTGCGCCTTTGATGATTGTCAAGCAGGCATCTCTTCAGGCACAAACTCCTGAGGCGGGAGGGAAGTTCATGTTGACTCATAGGTTGCACAACTTGTTGTCATGGTTTTTCCACCAACAGACAGAATCACTGCCTTTACGCATAATCTTTTTTAACTCGGAAAATGTGCAAGTATGCAGCGGGGTCATACCTATATTGCTACGAGGCATATCCGTGCAGTGTACCTATTTAGATCCAGCCCCTTATATTGCTAACAGGCTAACAGCCAGCATTGCTGTTTGCATGTGAGGTGATGACACATGTGGAGGGGCTCGAGCGGTGTGTGAGTCGCTGTGATAATTGATCAGATTGAAACTGATTTTTTCTAGTGTAGCATGGTGTGAGATGAGGGTCTCATGCCATCAGGAGAACTGACGGTCCAGAGAAAGCTTTGACTGCGCAAAACAATTCCATCTTTTTAAATACAGTCCAACCCCTGAAAGATTGTTAGCGTGGGACTTGGTGAGTATCCAGCAGAGCTTGTGCAATATATGAACAGCAGGGAAGCTATTCTGCAAGGGGTCAAGCCAGAATATTTACGACTTAATTCTACATTTCGCGGCCTTGAAATTCACTCATTAGGGTTTCAAGTTTCCATCATAAGCCCTCAAAAATAGAGAAGAATATTAGGGGTATATTAGCGTGGAAGCTACCGCCAAGCCGTAAAGTACCGCGCGAACAATCTTTCAGGGGTTGAGGCTCCAAGAGGTAACTAGCACACTAGTTACCAGGGCCTCGCGTCACAGCAACGATGCGCTGGAAACTTTCTCCATCAACCTCACATCAATCGCCACTGGGCTGAAACCTGCGGACGCAACAATCATACCTCGCTCAAACCCTCGAAGTGCCGAGGAGATTGCCTAGTGCATCCACAATGGCATCATCTGTTCCTCTCCAAGTGGCCGAGACCCTGCAAACAGCGCACATTAACTGGCAGCCATCTGCAGCGCACGATGCCAACCCCTCGACCGCCGCGTCCCGCAAGGAGCCGGTAACGCTTGATGAGAAGCGCAGCCTCCTCTTCCTCGACGAAGGAATTGATGAGAGCGACGAGGAGTCCTCTTCCTCAGATGAGGATGACGTACCCTACAGCACTCTGCGACCGAAGCCTCGACAGGCGCACCTCCCCCCAATCCCAGACTTGCGATATGAACAGAGCTATCTACACAGCATACGGAATGCAGATACCTGGTGGAAAGTGGCCTTGATCACGACGCGGGACCAGGTATAGATATTCTCTTGAAGTTTGTGCCCCATGGATGAATTAACTGACCGGAGTAGGTCTTGATGCCTTTGATGCAGGGGATCGTCTACAACTTGGCTATCTGCGGTTGGCAGTACTGGAACAGGGGGGCCCGGGTTCACGGGTCATCAGCTGGCGCAAGGTTGAGAAGGTGGTGGTACGGAGTGAACAACTGGCCCATTCCGCCAGAGAAATCAAGGTACATGCGAAGGTAAGAATGCTGTGGCTGATTAGTCGTGTAATGGTTTCACTCTATCAACTTGAACAGACACATGTGGGACCCAGCACTCAATTTTTGGTATCTCGTATAAACTACCTTAGCCAGCTGCGCAGAACGTTCTCGATTCCCTGTGGTACCCGATGTTAACGACTGCTCAACTAACAAAGACCCCGCAAAGTGCGAAGCACCATTCATGACAAACCGGGCTCATCCCAACCGTATTCAAGCCTCTTGCTTTCTTTTGATGCTTGGCTCGAGTCAAACCTAGACGAGTCGCTAAGCAGCAAAACACCAGCCTAATTCCCAGAAGCCCGCACCCATATTTTGGTCGTGCCTTTCATGATGCCCCTAACTCCAAACCAACCCGTGAAACATAATACCGTTTGAAACAGATGTTCTACTCGAGGCCCACGTCGATAGGCATGGGGCTAGCCTGTGGCTTCTCTGGGCTTCGCCTGAAAGCCAGAGATGTAGGCATCCCATTGGTAGGGTTTAGAGCCGGCTTGACCGGAGTGCCGGTAGCAACCTCGCGCACTGTTGGGGCGTTACTGAGAACCGGCTGGGTAGTGGTCGCGAGCTGCTTCGTGGCAACGGCGATAACTTCGGCCGAGGGCCCTTCGGGTTCGGTGACCACCTCTGGCTCGGCCTGAACATCAGTTGTCTCCCCAGAGTCGGATTCAGATTCGTCGGTCATAATGACATTCCGGTGTGCCGTTCGGGGATGCTTGTGCTTTTCTGCCGCGCCCGACGACGGCCCGGGCAATCTCTTAACCTTGTTGTTCTCGTCAAACGTGACACGGATCGGGAAGGTGAACATGAAGTTTCCATCCACCCTACCACCGAGTTCGTCCACTTCATCCATAAGCGCATCATCGTCAAATTCCTCCTCTTCCTCTTCGTCGTCCAGGTCGGGAACGTGCTCATCCTCTTCGTCGTCGCCGAAGTCGGGCTCGCTGTCCTCGTCTTCCTCAGAATCATATTCTTGGCTCTTGCGCTTCCTGGTCGCCCATCCGTTTCTCGAGTGATTGACGGCGGCAGAGCGCCGGGGGCGGCCTGTGGGGCCAACGCTCTCCTCGGGGTTTGCTTCGTCACCCTGGACGCTGGCAGGGACACTCGGAGCCCCGTTGCTGGCGGTCTCGTTGAGGCGGGTTGGTGCCCTGATCTGGCGCCCGCTAGCTGTTATCACCGGCCCGCTAGGCTCAGCTGGAGTATGGTTCCTGGTGTTACGAGTGGAGCGCCGGTTGGTAGAATCAGAATAGATATCATCCTCGTCCTCAGAGTACGTGTACTTCATGCGCTTTCCCCTGGTGCGACCTTCGTAGAGGGACAGACCCGTCTCGGGCCGCTTGAACTGCTCCTTGCGCATCTGACGATACTCTCTGCGGCGACGTTTTTCTTCGGTCGCTTCGAATCGAGGTATGCTCGCTGCCATCTTCTTCGCTAGCGCCCTTGCCTTGGGTCCTCCGTCGTTTGTCTCCAGCTTTTCGCAGAGCGCCTTCAGTTCGTCAATTGAACCAGCAACACTCCACCAGGTGCGGCTGATCCCAGCGGGGTTGCTCTCTCTGTAAACGCGGAAGGTCGTGTCATCGTTGCCTTCAACCAGGAAATATCGACGTTTGTCGCCGTCGCTTCCCCATGGCTGTATGCTGAACGCGATATTGAGGTCGTCGTCCTGGCGGTTCTTATAGGCTTGATTGATCATCGTCTTGATAACATCGGAGGAGGAAAGAGCCCACTGGACTAAGGTCCGAAGGAGGGTGAGCTGCAGATCATTTGTTAGCACAACGCTCCGAGTCCCGCCACAGTCAGATAAATCTCCGTCTGTTACGAAGTGACGAGCACATACCCGTTGCACAGGTGTCATGGAACTGAATGTCGCCCCACCAGACAGTGGGTTTTGGCTCTCCCAATCCTTCGCCCATTGTCCTTTGTGCGTCTGGATAGCTTCTTCCAAAGCCCGGTTGTAGTGTCCAGGTCTGATGATGATCACATTGTCAGCGAGGCTCCGAAATATGTTTCCAAGTTGTCTCCACCGAGGCGCATCACGTACTTGACATCCTGCTTGCGATTCAAGAGAAGTCCTAGCAGCGCGCAGAGAAACTGCTCGACGCGCTCGCCGGGTAGGGTCTCGACAACGTCGCGCTCCAGTTCCTGGGGACCGAAATTTGATAGACTCTTGGGAAAGGCTTCGGTGAATCGGGCGCGGAACATGACGATGAACTACGGCAGTTAGAGCAAAAATTCAGCAAAATGAGCTTCGGTTTCTCGCTTGAAACACCTCGCGCGCGATGTTTCGCGTCAAGGAGGCCCAATTACGCGAACAACTGCAAAGATACGTACAGCAATGTCTGGGTTGTCGGCTAGGACATATTCGTGAGGAGGAGAGGGTTCCCTCTTTGGTCGGGGTGGCGTCGCCTCCTTGGGCTCCAAGGCAGGGTTTTTATCGACCCTGTGGAAGAACTTAAGAATTCCATGCTGTTCCTGCAATTGAATTTCATCTTCGACATCAGAAGGAGGAGGCGACAACGATGAAAGGGATGAAAGCTCTGAAGAATCGTCGTCGGCCATTTTGTCACGTCGGTCGCTCAACGTGGTTGTGGTCATCGGTTGGTGTTGGATGTGAGAGGGGCAGCTCGCGAGTGGGCGGAAGGAGGAGCACTTGGTGACGGAGATCGGCTGCAAGAAATTACGTACCGGCCAAGGGCCTCCCAGCTTCGCCTTTAAGGGGACAGACAAGGAACGCGACAGGGTGGATTCAGCTAAGCAAGCTATCTAACTCGCCTCATGGAATATTTCTTCCCTGGCTGCTCCCAAGGCTCCAGATGCCAGAGCTCTTTGCTGTTCAGACTGGCCCAACCACAAGTGCCGGCTCCTATCGGCATCCATATTCGACAATTCTTAACACTGGAACCATGGGAAAATACCCGTTGATATCCATAACCCAAACCGAACCAGCCCCAAGGCAAGGCAGTTTTTGCAGCCCAGTTGGACGACGACAACAACAATAACAACAAACAACAGCATGGTCTGTTTCCAGTATACTCGCGGAGCGCCAGTTGACTTGTTGCAGAGACACGGGGCTGCAGGCAAAAATGGGTGGCAGCATCGTCGTGGCGGGACAGGAAGCTCTGGCCACCGTCACGCTGTGCTGGCATGGAGGTTGCCCACTGTTTGTCATCCGCGATCTGGGTCGGTTCCCCGCAAGCAGCAAAGCCCTTCAAAGCTCCAGTGACATGAAGCCGTATCCAAAGTCGAATTCCACGCAGGATCCGTGACCCAAACCGGAACATATTCGCCTCCTCCCATCCCATTAATTTTCATGAGTTTGCTTGACCTGACACGGAGGCGTATCTCATCACGGCCTAGGTAGGTTGCGCAGACCAGAGCATTCTTGCTCTCTGGTCACAATGAACCGGACAGAAATCGCCAGCCCTGCCAATCCGCCGTACCCAGATGGATGAAGGAAATGCGCGCGACATCATCGCAGGGTCGCACAAAGTGTCATGCGCAACTGAAGACAAGCGCTCCGAATGAGTATCGAACTCAGACGGCAGCGGCCGACGATTAGGTAGTATACTCGCCGATGCGCACTTGGCCAGTGACAAGGCTATAGCGGAGTACTCGGAGTTTGAAGTCAGGCTTGATATGTTGAGGCCATCACTAGGAACTGCGAGGCTGCATCTCTCAACCGACCGCTTGATCAGATTGATGTGTTCCCCAAGCGTCTCACTGCCAGTCGGTTCCACATCGCGGTAATTACCCACGATGGATCGAACTCACAGAGAACGACGCGATATTTTAATGGTGGAATGGACTCAGGAAACTCAAATCATTGCACGTCCAGGGTATAGCGATCTTGACCTGCTTCGCATTAGTCATCGGTTTATTGATGGAGATTCAATCGGGGGCAAAAGTGTACCCAATACACGACAGTAGTAGATGTCATTGAAAGTGATGGTGGCTGGTGAGCATGCCCGGTGTGTGATCTCTTCATTGTTGGCGTTTTGCGAGGTGCAAAGATTGGGAGTGACGGAGCAATCGGGAGCTTATCCTGTCGCTCGTATCGTGCGTGGTCCAGTGTTGCGTTTGGCTTGGCACACTGTACGGCAACTTTATTAGCCACCCCCGCCACAACAACCCACCATTAGGGCACTTGGAGCCAGGCAGCTGGGGTTGCGGTGGCTTGAGAGGACCACACAGAAATTTGGAAAATTATCCTCTAGCACCTGGGAGTATTTTCGTGTCGCAATTCAACCTCGACCAAATACCGAGTCAACCCACGTCCTTTGCTTCCACATATCTAGGTCGGAAGGACAAGATGGGTCGCGTCGTAAGTAGCCATTGCCTTATTTGTACCCCAATTCCCGTCCTTGCCATGTTTGCCAGTTTCCGAGCGAACGAACATTTCGATGGGCACATTTCGCACGGCGAAATCAATGGTGATGGAGGCGGAGAATGCTAACTTGTTTCTCCTAGATCCGCAACCAGCGCAAGGGCCGCGGGTCCATCTTCACGGCCAACACCCGCCTCCGCAAGGCTCCTGCGAAGTTCCGCTCGCTCGATTATTCGGAGCGCCACGGATACATCCGTGGCATCGTCAGAGAGATCATCCACGACCCCGGCCGTGGTGCTCCCCTCGCCCGTGTGGTGTTCAACAGTCCATACAAGTTCAAGAAGGAGACCGAGACCTTCATTGCTAATGAGGGCATGTACACCGGCCAGTTTGTCTATGCTGGCAAGAACGCTGCTTTGACGGTCGGCAACATCCTTCCTCTCGGCTCCGTGCCTGAGGGTACCGTCGTCTCCAACGTCGAGGAGAAGGTCGGCGACCGTGGTACTCTGGGCCGCACTTCCGGTAACTATATCACTGTTGTTGGTCACAACCCCGATGAGGGAAAGACGCGTATCAAGTTGCCCTCTGGCGCGAAGAAGGTTGTCAGTAGCAGCTCCCGTGGCATGATTGGTATTGTTGCTGGTGGTGGCAGAACCGACAAGCCCCTGTTGAGTACGTGGCCCCATGTGTGGTGGATATAGCTTGGAAATTCTGACAGTTGGCACAGAGGCGTCGCGCGCCAAGCACAAGTTCGCCGTCAAGAGGAACCGCTGGCCCAAGACCCGTGGTGTTGCCATGAACCCGGTTGACCATCCCCACGGTGGTGTGAGTATTGCAGGCTCTCGGCAAACGGAACACAGGCTGACGTACTGCTACAGGGTAACCACCAACATATTGGCAAGGCGTCTACAATTTCGAGAAATGCGGCCCAAGGTCAAAAGGCGGGTCTTATTGCTGCGAGAAGAACGGGTCTGCTTCGTGGTACCCAGAAGACGAAGGAGTAGTAAGGCTTTCACGGTTCATATCTGGGAAGGGGTTCACGGATTGCATTGGTCTTTGCTGCTTTGTAGTTAGGGTACTGCGAGGCGGACCAGAGGACTTGCTTTTTCTTGCAAGCATCATGGCTGTAAGGAATAAACGGGTTACCAAAAGTAGACTGGCAATTCGGCTGCGTTATCGTCGAACGTCCAATATGTGGCCAAGGCTACGATGGTGTTCGAGTCCGCTTCAGTGTATAGGGCTTGGGAACAGGATGATGCAATGCAGCTGCAATGAGAAAGAAGTCTTCGGATGATCAGGGCTCTCGAATTAGCCAGGATGACAGCTGCTACGGTCCGACGGATCAATGAATCGTAGGATGCAAACTTGCCCGAACTCCATCCCGATGGCAGCTGGCCTAGAGGTTCTCTGCGACGACCCCCGGTTATCAGCGCGCCCCCCTTCCATACATAACCCTAACCCACACCTGCATTGAAATTACCGCGTTTCCCATACAAAACAGCAATGGTACGATACAGCCAACGTAACAACGCGATACAGCCAAGGGGACCCACCAGCACATACGCCATCACCGTCAATCCGCACCGTCGCTATCAATCCGCGCTGTTACCATTAATCCGTATAAAAGTACATTAAGCTTTCCGTTGATTGCATTATAATCGCCTCATTTCCCATACAAAACAAAGCCTAGCCAATATGCTTAACGGATCGATAATGGAATTACTGTGCGACCTGCGAATACCAGGCGTACCCGTACCTCAATCGGCAGCAATGGCGATGGCGCGGGTTGACGGCGACGGCAATAACGCTGCGGGTTAATTGTTGTAACTGGACGATACTACATTAAAATTTCAGGATTTCACAGCTTAAAACGCTGGGAAATGCTCTGCTGTCCGGGTTAGGGTTATGTGTAAGATGGGGTCGCGCTTGAAAACGGGGGGTCGTCGCAGAGAACCTCCTGGCCTAATACTGCTAGGCTTAGCTCGCAACTTTGGTCAATTGACCGAATGCCCTCGCAATGTTCAGCACGGTGATCTCCACGGTCTGTTCAAAGCCTCTGGCCAAGCCGGCGCCGAGTCTTGTTCGGACATTCTGCAAACGGACAATTGCCGATGGCGGCGGTCCTCCGAGCCCCACTACCCTGAGCCAATTCATGCCCCGCTTCAATGTGAGGATCTTCCTCCCACAACACCAAAACGTTTCTCGCAGAGTGCTTCGTTGTAGACCGTTCTCAAGCAAAATGGCGGCCACCAAGGACTACAGACTCCTCTGCCTGGAGAACCCTCTCCTCGGTAAGCCCATTACTCCCCACAACCTCGCCCGAAAACTCTTGCAACGCCAATTGGCGGGGTACCAGTCTGCCCCACCACTTCGAAGGATACAAAAGTTGAACACTGCGCTCACACCCTCATACCAGACATCCAGGCCTTCGGTGATGAAGCGCTGCTTGAGAAGTACGGCCTTAAGGCCAACGATGCCATCCTGGCGGAAGAAAAGCACCAAGGCATCTACGAGGACCTGCTCAACAACTACGACGCCAAGCTAATTGCAGGCGGCGCTGCCCAGAACACGGCCCGTGGCGCCCAGTACATCCTACCCCCCAACAGCGTTGTCTACATTGGTGGTGTCGGTGATGACAAGTACGCAGCGATCCTACACGACGCCGTCAAGCAGGCTGGTCTACGCGTCGAGTACCGCGTCGACCCCAAAGTGCCGACAGGCCGCTGCGGCGTCGTTATCACTGGTCACAACCGCAGCATGTGCACTGAGCTGGGGGCTGCCAATCATTTTGACATTGATCATCTAAAGAAGCCCGAGGTGTGGTCTCTGGTCGAGAATGCCGAGGTTTACTACGTTGGTGGCTACCATCTCACCGTGTGCCCGCCCGCCATCCAGATCCTCGCAGAGCAGGCCGCGGCGCGCAACAAGCCTTTCATCCTGTCCTTATCGGCCCCCTTCATCTGCCAATTCTTCAAAGAACCTCTCGATGCTTCTGCTCCTTACTGGGACTACGTCATTGGCAATGAGACCGAGGCCGCCGCCTATGCCGAGTCGCACAGCCTGGGCATCACCGATCTCAAGGAGATTGCGAAGGCCCTGGCCAATCTGCCCAAGGCCAACACGCAGCGCAAGCGCGTTGCCATCATCACCCAGGGCACCGAGCCTACTCTCGTTGCCATCCAGGGCGAGGACACCGTCAAAGAGTACCCTATCCATGTTATTGCCAAAGAGGAGATCAATGACACCAACGGCGCTGGCGATGCCTTTGCTGGTGGTTTCTGCGCCGGAGTTGTCGATGAAAAGTCGCTCGATGAGAGCATTGATATGGGACAGTGGTTGGCTCGTTTGAGCATCAAGGAACTTGGGCCTTCGTAAGTAGCTGTTGAGTGCATACACATTATCCTGGAGCATCGTATTAACTATTATCCTCTCTAGCTACCCTTTCCCCAAGCAGACATATTCTGGCAAGCAGTAGGCTATAGCGACCCTGGCCACCTGGAACCCTTGTATTTCAACCCACGGGGTCCAGATTTTCTTTTTCTGGCAGTTGTGGCGTTGGAAGGGCATAGGTACAAAAGCGGGCAATGGTTTCAACAACGGGGAACAACGGTCTCACTCTTTATGTGTGCGTTTGGGAAAAAGCAACCATATTCTCTTTCGCATTTTTAAGTCGAAATTCAACTTCATGATCCCCCCTGGGTTTATATTGCCAGGACAGAGTAGAGAGAAAGAGAGATTGCGCAGGAACACAAGAGACAAAGAAAATAAAGACGCCAGTCAAGTTTGACGAGCTACACCAACCACACGAGAGTTCTGGAAACACGTCCTGCATCGCCCGCTGTCCTTCTCAATGAAATCGGGCGAGGGCTTGTCGCTAGTTCACCCCGTGGGGACTTGTGTCGGATCTGTGGCAGGCTGCACATTTCTAGATTAGTTTTTGGTCATCAGTAGGGTAGTTCTTTGGCGCCAACGAACCGTGAAATGATCGCTATACATGTCCTCACCTCTTGGAAAATCCAGATGAGAGTAAGAATATGGCAGCCAGATATTGTTCCCGTGCACGAGGACAACCTAATAATGTTAGGTGAGGAACTCTGGCTTGCTATTATCTCGGCCTCGAGCCCTGCTTTTGCACCATGTCCCAACTCAGCTGGGCGAGTCCGTGGCCTCCTTGTGGGGCTGGTAGTTGGCTGTAGTTGCCGTCAATAAGGCCGTTCGGATTTTCACCCCCAGCCACAGTCGTATTCACATCGCTGTAGGGGGGATTGAGCCCAGTACTATCCCATGCACTCATTGGTACCTGTCCGTTGTAACGTGACGGCTTATTGGTAGTGTGAGATTGCGGCGGTACAGAACCACCGGCGTTGTAGCCATATGAACCCTCGACTGGAGAGCCCTGGAGACCGAAGATTCCCGGTGGCGCATGAGGCGAGTAGCTCGGGTTGGTCGCCGAGACGCTGTTCATTCCCGGAAGTGCATACGTGTTTTGTGTTCCTTGAGGTAACTGCAGTACGTGTGTCTGTATGTTCGCCACTGGCAGGCACACGGGTGAGTGGACTTGCGGTAAGCTCGAGGGGTTAAAGTTTGATGTAGGCGAGAAAGGCGAAATCTGCGGTACAGGGCCAGTCTCTGCTGGATATTGCTGCGGCTGATACTCAGTAATTGTCGGACTCCAAGGGAATGGTGCAGTCCCAATCGAAGCTTGTCTGCTGTGCAATTTCGACTCTCTGTCCGCCTTTGCCCACATGTTTCGGATATTCCGTGCCTGTAGGCCTGTCTCGCGGTATTTCGAGTCTTGGGCAGTTTGCACCGCCCAATCTATCTTCCCACGACTTGCAGAAGATCGTGGCGGGAAGGCTGAGCTACCCAAGTGAGGTTGATTGCTGGAGGTTTCGCCGTGAGAAACAAAAGGGTCGCTGGTATCGTCAGCACCTTGAACGAGAATCGGACTATTGGAGCTCCCTGGACGCGAATCCCAGCCACTTCCAGCGCTTCGGACTGTTGACGGGTGCCTAGCGCCGGGTTCGTTGCTTCCTACATCTAAGACCCAGTTCCAGGGCAAGCTTGGGAATGCTTTTGAGGTCGCGGACCCAGGGGTTGGACTTGTTGACGTAGCAGTACCCCAAGAGTCCTTGGCTTTGATGGAACCCGTTCCAGAGGGCGTGTCCTCAGAGCGGAACTCAGATCTATCCGCTGAGGGCTCTGGAGGGGCCAGGAAGCCCTCCAAGATTCGAGAAAGTTCAGTGTCCAGGGGAAAGTCGGACGATGACATTGTCTGGGGCACGTTTGTTACGGCCGGAGGTTCCTGATGTGCCGCTTGGGTCTTACTGCTTTGGGATGGGTAAAAATCCTGGTCGTCAGAGAAGTCCTCCTCTTCCGCTTCTCTGGCCACGGCTTTCAAAGTGACGTCGTATGTTGAAGGTGGTGGATAATTAGGTGTCTCTGCAGGCGGAGCAACAGCTACAGAACCGACGCCCGCCGTGCCGTGCGGTGTTGGCTGCAAAAGAGCGGAGCTTGTCGACTGGGAGTGCAAACCCTCCACATAACGGAACGCATTGTGCGATCCACTAGGCGGTTCAAGAGGAAACGGGGAGTTATCAGCCAACCGTAGGCCGCAAAGGATGATATCCGTGCAGCGAACGAAAGCCACAGTATCCAGGGAACGATCAGCATTAGGGACCTCATGAACCAGCGGCTTGGGCTTTCGTGTCAGAGCGTCGTAACGGAGCTGGCAGCCCGCGTAAAGCTCCGAACCATTCAGGCACTTGATTCCTACAGTTTCCTCATCCTCCGGGAAGAGCCAGGTGACGACGGAAGTCACGTCGAAACTGGCCGTACTGAGGAATTTAGCAGTAGGGTCAGAGTATCTGCTATGATTTTGCAAGTAGCTCCGAACTGTGGCTCGAGATGCGTCCTGAAGGTCGTGAGCTCCTCGCTATGAGAGTAGATCCATGTCATGTAGACACGGAATAGCGGTAGTAACCGGTGAAATCTCAGAGTAAACCAAGTCTGGCCAGAATGTTTGCCATCGGAGTCCGTAGCCGGCGCCCAGGGCTTTTGATGAACAAGTTCCTCGAGTTGTTCCCTCAAGAGCTTGGACAACGTGCATAGCACTCGAACGTTCAGTTGGAGAATCAGCTGGCACGACCGAGAGCCTGGTTCTGTCCATTTTACTTTGAAAAGTTAGCTATGTCGAGACAAGACACGAAAAAATTCATAACACCTGCCTTGGACTTTGTCCTTTGCGGCAACATAGGCAACGATGTTTATCAACACCATCTTGAGGAGTACCCCATCAATCGCGGGCCCGTCGGCAGTTTTCAAAGCGGTTGAAAGATGATTGTCAACCTCATCTTCCATCTCTTTTCTCCCAGTGAACTCTTCGCCTTCGTAGTAGAAGGCATGGAGCTTGACAAACCAAGAGATCATTGCGTCAACGGGCCCTCGCGCGCCTCCCGCCTTTTGCAACCGGAGATCACGAAATTCACGCTCAAGGTTCGTCTTCCCGAGAGGATGTGGGTAATCACATGCCACGGCTCTGTACATGTTGTAGACGATCTCAAGATGGTTATGTGCCTCGGCGTAGATGACGCCGGATTGGTGGTAGCCGTAACCTGACTCTGGCATCAGTTCGTTTGCCAAGGCATAGTAGGTCAGTGCCGCGTTGAAAGAGCGATCCCTGGGTCGCAAGAGGGTACGGTATCTCGAAAGATCACCAAGGTAGACTAAGGTCTTGTGGAAGGAGTGCTTGAAATACTGCTCGACCTCGGGATCAGCAACTTGAGCAGGTACCTTGAGGTCCGCGGGCAGTCCGTCGAGCTTCACAATCCTAGCAACCCTCTCAAGCTCCTTCGGCTTGCCAGAGCCACAGAAGCGCTGCATGTAGGTCTTGTAAAACGACGATGATGTTGCCAAGCTGGTCGAGTAAAGCTTCTCTATCCTCCTCTTAACCACCACAGAGCTAGGGCCCTGAAGGTTGGCGATAACGATTTTGTAGGCCTTCACGACAAGGGTGTGGGCGTGCCATAGAGTATCCTCGACGCTCCTTTCCGTGGCAGCGCGGATGTTGATCATGATGATTTGCACACACAAGAGGCGGAATCTATCGCCATTAGTTAGCACGAGGTTACGGCCGAGAAAAGAGGTGAGCAACATCAGCATACTTCTTCAGTAGCTCCTCAACGTGCGTGAGGGCTTTCATGGCCGCATCTCCATCCTGGCTGACCTTATCCTGGACAAAATCCAGCTCCTTGCGAATGACGCGGTTGAGCTTCAGGGCTTGTCTAGTTGTTTTCGGCATCAGCAGTTATGAAGTCTTGGGGCTGACGCAACGCAAGGCATCGCTCTGGTAACAAAGCCATTGACCTGGGTAACTTACTTCCAATCGTGATCAATCAACACCATAGGATCTGCCGGATTCGCTGCTGTTGCGGTCGTCGTGGCTGCAGGCGCGGCGATGGCCACTCCCTGGGGTTGCTGCCCTGCCATCGAGTCCCTTGGAGGGTGCGATGTTGGAGGAGGGGAAGTAGTGGATGCCACTGGGCAGAATGTTTTTGAAATATTTCAAGCTGTGGAAAGCTTGCGGCCGAATCGCCAGGCTTTTTAGAGCCTGCGGTCAAGAGCTAAGCTCACGCGAACCCAAGGAAGAACGAGAGTTCCGCATGCGATCCATAACTCGGAACAGACAATTGGGCAGACGGGCGGCGAAGGGAACAGCAGATTGCGGATGGAGGGTGCAAGAAATCGGCGGATGGTGAGCGCATTGGAAGGCGGGGCAGCACGAGGGCGTCGGCGGCGGGCTGGAGCTGGAATTGATGGGTGCGCAGCTGTCGGGTCCCGAGGACGGCGAGAATCAGACGAGGAGCCCAAATCACTGGGCGGCAGCCATTCTCGAAGTTGATCCAGAGTGGACGGTGTATATGACAGTGAGGGACCACTCGGCAGAGAGTCCCTCCCGAAGCCAATCAATAACAGCACGAATGACGAACCTTGCCGCCTGCAGCGCAGTGGCAGTAGATGGCCTGTGCTGCCTAGTGGGCTCAGTATCATTCAGCGTCGAGTGCACCTGCCCTGTCAGAACATCTTCAAACGCCTGTCTTTCGGAACGCCACTTCCCACACATCAACATATACAAAATATACAGCGAAAACTACATTATCGACTGCAAGACCGAGAAAAACCGGGGCGAATAGTCTGGAAGAATGAAGGCACTTTGAGTAAAAGTAAACTCGTCCTAGAACTACCTCTCCACCACTTCTCACATCTCTGTGTCTGTCCCTCCTCCTGTGAAGCAGTCAAGATGAAACGCTCACGCGAGCTTGAGGAAGATACTTCTCTAGATCCTACGTCACCGGCGACGACTTGCAACAATACAAGGAGCCCTTCCGAGGGGAGTATAAACGATCCGACGTCACCGCCCGCCGCCAAGATCACCGAACTTGACCCCTCAGCCAGTCTTGAGATGAAATGTTCACTTCCACCACACAAAGACACGCTGGTGTTTCCAACTTACGAAGAGTACGAGGCACACTACCACAAAACTCATTCCAACCGGTGCGTCGAATGTCGCAAGAATTTCCCATCAACCCACCTTTTGGGCGTCCATGTCGAGGAGATGCATGACCCCTTCGCCCTAGTGAAGCGGGAGAGAGGTGAACGGACAGTAAGCCACCCTCGAATGCTGTTACGTACCAATTGTCGTTGTGTTGATTCATAATCACAGTACTCATGCTTTGTGGAAGGATGTGACAGGAAGTGTTCTACGCCTCAAAAACGCAGGATGCACATGATCGACAAGCACATGTACCCAAAGAACTTCTTCTTTGCCGTCAGCAGAGATGGTATTGATGGGCGCCGCTCTTTGCTCCTGGAGGGCGGACATCGCCGCAGAAGATCCAGTGTTGCGGCAACAATGGCAGCAGCCGCTTCTGCAAAGGTTCCGGCTGCCGAGCAGAAACTGAATGATTCAGATAAGTCAGAGGAGGGTACCGGCAAGGCCCAACTTGAACAGGATCTCGCAAAGACTCTCGGGCAGAAACCTGACGTGGTCATGGAGGACCTCACTGGTGCTATGTCGGCTCTCCAGTTCGTACCCCCCAGTGTGCGGTTTGGGCGTGGCGGGAGGAGGGCAGGATTTGCAAAACGGTAGTCGCATCTGAGATACAATTGGCTATGCGGTAGGGCGTTTGTGAGTTTATGGTATAGCGATTGCAGAATCTTGGAGTTGGATACCCACAGGTTTGCCGCGCCTCTCCGTATACTTGTCGTCATTCGGATGATCTCCGTTGACTCCATAGCAATGCTACATGATGCCTCATTACACTATCTCCTGACCAGGCCAGTAAGCTAAGGTGCATATCTCGCATAGTTGAATGTCTCTTACCCTCTTGGACGCCTGACCAGATGCACAACTTTCTCCTTTCGCTCCGTGAAGGCCCATCGTGGTATCATTTCGGGACAGCATAGCAAACACCAGTGTCTCCCTTCCCAGCCCCTAGCCTTAGTCACTCGACGCGCAGCCGCGACACCCACACGACACGCACTGGATGTCTTGGTCCTCCTTCAGTCCTGTCTTGGGAACGCGGCAGATGCACGTCGAGTTGAAGTTTGTCTCTTTTGTCTGGATGCAGCGTAGGCAGCACAGCTTCTCGTAGCCCTGCTTCTTCCACTTTGCGATGAGCATGGCGTCGGCGTAGCCGTTCTTGAGGAGCCACTCGTAAAGCTGTTTACTGATGGCCTCCTTCTCGTAGTAGAGCTCGTAGATGTAGCGGCTGCGCTGGTGCGCAATCTGGAATATTGGCCACTGCGCCTGGTGTTTGGGGATGTTGTCTGTCGGTGCGTTTTGCGCATCCTTCATCTTGTTGCTGAAGATTAGGAGATCATCTTCGATATCGCTGAAGCCCTCGGGTGGCGGCCTGCGCTTGGATGCGGGGCGGATAGCTGGCATTTTCTTGACCGGTCTGTTTGAATTCAGGCGCAGCGGTGCGGTGAGGCGGTAGTGAAGTGAGCGATCGATGGAGAGAAAAGGCAGCTTTCACTCGTAAATGTCAAGGCAAACCACTTAGGCGGGAGCGCAATCAGCGTAGACCCAAGAATGACCAATGAGGGGCAAATTCCGGAGTCTTCGCTCCCCAACCCTGGTCCGTGCTGCTCTGGCAGCAGAAACTCGATCGATCAATCAATCCACTGAGCGAACACCATCAAGTCTCAGCGACGCAGCTAGATTGCTCGCCATGGCCATTTCTCCCACCCAATTTGCCATCACCACACGGCAATGTGAGTTTCGTGCCCCTATAGACTATGAAATCGACTGCTAACCAACAACAGCGGCCAATTGGGCCGATGCGAAGCGGCGGGTGCTCACGTCCTACCGAGCATGGCTCCGCGCGGTATGTCCCCCGAACGATCAAGAATAACCGTCCCAGATCTGAAGAGTCCTCCATATCGTGCAAAATTTCTTCGAGTTCCCGTCCTGATCCGTGGTATCTTGCAGGCTCCGGAGATTCAGACGATGTACTCTGTTCCCCTTCCTGTTTCTCGAATTCGGACGCGCATAAGGCAAGAGTTTGAGCGACACCGGTTTGTCAACAAACTCTCAGTGGCCGATGTCTTGATTGCCCAGAGCCATGCCGACTACCAAGTACGTAACGCTGATGGGATTCTTGAGTGGAAATGGATTGAGACGAAGCCGACGGGGGCTGCGAGAGTGAACCGCTGATACATCTGTCTAGGAAACGATGAACTTTTGGCGACAGACCACCCACATCATGTCCTACTTCAAGGAGGAGAATTTCAGGGGAGAGAAGAGCCTGCCGACCAACTTCATGTCTGGCTTCCTGGAGGTAAGTCCCAGCCCGTCTAGCCTGCCACATCACACTCACCTGTGCAACTCATACAGGGTCGCAATTAGAACTAGGTCACTGCTAGACCACTATGTCGTGTGTACATATCCGAATCAGATTCCTTTAGAGTTGGTGCCTCATGCCTAGCCTCTTCTGCGGGAGTACACATGAATCTCGTTTTCACTATGTCATGAATCGGATCACGCCCCAACGCCATCTTATACCGATGCCTGGAATGGACGAGGCTCAAGTCATCATGTCATGGAACTCGTCCCGCGCCTCAATAAATTTATCCGTAACCACGTCGCAGAGCTCTTGAATATCCTTCAGTCCCTTCTCCAGAGCGTGAATGGCCGTTGACCCATCTGCACTGCGTTAGTCTACAGCGTCGGGGATAACCGCTCGACGAAGAAATACCACCATATGTCTGGATTCTGATATTCATCTTGTCCTCTGACGGATGCGGGATGGCATAAGCGCAGAACTCGACATCCGGGCTAGTTTCATGCCAGTGAATAATGCGTAGCGTAAAAAGATCATGAATGGAAGCTCACTTCTTCATGATGACATATCTCAGCGCGTTTCCCAGAGTATGGCCCTCGCCGAGAAACTCAAACGAGGCCGCGGTTGGCGTGGATCCAGGAAGCTGTTGTGCAGGTCAGCAACAGATCCATTTTCACTATTTGACATGTTCAAGAGGGGATAATGGAGGAGGGACCAGGGTTGAATGAGCCACACCACGACTAACCAGTCTGATTCTCTGGGGCTCCTCCTCTTCCTCTTCCTCTTCCTCCTCCTCCCCCTCCTCCTCTTGCTCGCCCTGGCCCTGGCCCTCGTCCTCTACATTTTCGGCGGCCGGGTCTGCCATGGATACGTCGTCTTCGTTGGTGTCTGGAAGTGCTGGCTGGTGAGAGGTCGGGGGCTCATTCATGACAGCATCCTGATCCTCTTCTGTGGGGGGCTCGACCGGTGCTTCCTTTTTGGTCTTTGACTTGGGCATTTTCGGTCGGTATTTTCTGCTTCAGCTTTTTTAGGAGAGGCGATGCCGTTTCGGAACACCAAAGCAAGCCTTGTGGGTGAGGGAGGCGGGAAACTTTTTTTGCCTTCCTCAAATGTAATTGGCTGGATTGTTTTTAACACTTCAGGGCAACTCTGGGTTTCAGGGCCCCGCGCAACGCGACCCCGCTACTTCCTAGATCGGAAAAAAAGGTTACGTTCGTCATCGCCATCCATCATTTTGTGCATACAGACATCGGGTAGGAATCGCCATCAACCCAGGTGTACTGTAAAAAGAAAACAAATCCAGCTCAGCCTTACGGCAATGCAGCGATCAAAAGAAACAGAACCAAACACACATTGGACAGCATTGAGTTGAAACTCACGTTTTACGGTCACCCCCTTGCAAAAGTGGCTTGTAGTCGCCGACGTTTCCCCTGGGTCGTCATTTCCGCTTTGCTTAGGTGTTTCATCACTCACGACATCATCGAACCATGAGGACGTGAAAAATGATGTTAGAGTGTAATCGGCAATTCTCAAACTAGCTCTGAACGCAAGCAAAAGTAGAGGCCTACATTTTCCGATCCATATTACGGGTAGTTCAGGGCTGGCGAGTAGCTCTAGTATGGAATAGAATCGAAGCGAAAACGTAGCGTAAAAAATATACTCGCCCGCGGGCGGGTCGGCGACGACCCAAGCTTATCTGGTGCAGTGACATAGAGGTAGTAAACGGTTTCGAGACTGGACGGGCTGGGTGGTTTTGATATACTAGCTCTGGCGTACGTGCGATGGTTGTGATTATTCGCGGGCATGGAAAGTCACGTATTGGACAGAAAACATACTTTTCAGAAGTCCGAGATGGTCTAGGATAATTTAGACGGGAGCCCGAAAAGAAGTTTATTCCGTGGAGGGGGGGATATCATGCCTCCGAAAACTAGGCCCTGAACTGTTCAAGATCGGGTTTTCAGTAGAGTTATTACCGATCACACTCTTACGTGATGAGCCTATCATATAGGTAGTTACCGTATCTCGTACTTCGTACCGCGGTCTTGCAATCCCAAAGCACGATGCCTATGACGGCGTCTGCGGAGGTATGGAATCAGCGCCAGCCCTGTGAGATGCTGTGGGCCAACAAGATGTCGGCCCGTTGGCTTGGTAAGAGAAATGTCATGTCATTGGTGAGGCAGGCACGCTCTTGTGGCTGGAAGGCTAGACATGTGAGTGGGCGAAAAGAGGCATGAAGCGCGCGGTAAAAAGGGCTCCCACACCACTTCCATCATCAGAGCTTCAGTCTGTTAATACATGTACTGCATAATAACTATTCCTCATTGGAAGAATGCTGCTTTCGCAGCAACTTGCAGCTTGGACATTGATCTGAGGAGACAGTTCTTATTTCCATTTCATCTTGAGCCAAACAGGCAGGTGCTCCAGATTCCGGACACCAGCACGGTCATGATCGTAGAGTCTGTCGCAAAAAGGGGTAACTTGGCTGCGGGTTCGCTTCCCTCCTCGGAAAGAAGGGGAGCAGTGAACTAGGCTGCTACTACTGCTGCTACTCCATATGTAGCATCAGTTATTTACTCTTGTCATCGGTGCACTACATCGATCACGTCGTGTTTTCCGGGCACGACTCGTGATAGATATGCTTCGCAGTTCCGGGCTGAACTGCGTCCGTTGTGTTTATGCAGTGTAGCAATTAGATATTCAAAATTCATCACCTGAAACGCGACTATCGCCTGGGTCACGTTGAAGATCTGATCGAGATCCGTATCTGACGAGACATTTACAGAGAGCATGGCATAGGGCGGGGCTGAAGACAAGAACATGCAGGAAGACGGGGCTTGTTCGGTGGTGTTGTACACTAGCCCATTACTTTGTAATTACCGAAGAAACCCGTGTTGGGCAAGCCGAGCGTTGAGTTTGTTTCCAGTATACGAAATTTTTAGAGCGGCTTGAGACGGGTGGTGCCTCCTCTGGAACCTGAGTTGATCCTCACCATTTAAATGGCGGGGGAATTGTAGGAGGCCGTTGACTGTCCGCGTCCGTGCTCCTGCATACTCCGTACATGGACGCTTGCTCACGCAAACGCCGATGGGCTCGGGCCCAATTGCGAGCGTCAACCGAAGAATGATAGAAATTGGGAGAAATATCTGGATTACCCCCATACACGCAGGTAGGTCCGTAGTAGCACACATGTACATATATGCCTCGCGCACACGCATTCTTAGTATTGAACGGCGGGATCTCACGCATTTCAGGCCTTCTCTTCCTTTTCGGCACAGCGCCTCACCCATCGCAGTCTCCATAGCTAGTTATTTTCCATCGAGTACGAATACCAAGTACCCCAAACAACCACTTCAAATGGCCCGACACAGCAGAAATTTTTGGAGTTGGGTGGATTTGCAAACCTGTCTGTTGCAGCTCTTCCCGATGATGAGCAGCAAAGATGGGTTTTCCTGGGTCTTGTTCGCCCAATGAGGTAAAGCGACCTCTGGGGTTCCGTCACGCATCCTTCCCCCTTTGCATTTTTCCTCGTCGCAGCAGCCTCTTAACATGCATATGCCTGTCAATACCATTCAACTTGACACTTGGCGGCGTCCGGTTTTTTTTTTTCTTCTGCGCGACTGTCGAGACTGGCCATGAAAACGGCTCAGTCAGACCTAGATGGCACGGCTGTCGCAGGTTGAGATTGCTCCGTCCAGCAGAGAAAGAAGCGGCTCCCAACCCCATCCGTGCCTCTCGGCCAACCTAGGTAGGTAGTATGTAGGCAATCTGGCTGATTGTAGTTTGCATGTCCTGGCATCGACAGATCAAAAAGCTGTGTTGGCCGGATGACCTTTGATAGGATGCGGACCTTGTCGCAACCCTTGTAACCGCTCGATGACAGGCACGACTACGGGTTATCTGGACAGTCTAGATGAAGCGAAACCGTCGAGGCAGCATTGTATGGGATATAAATGGAAACCCGACGAGTGCAGCGTCTCGCCGTCAATCTATCTTGACGATGGTTCACTCATCTTAGGTAGCACGCGCGGCGGAGGAGAGCCATTCGAGCGGGAGTTTCCCGAGTGGTGTTGTACCCGCCTTCCATCCGCTTATTGAGCCGGCCATGACCCTCCCGAACTGGCTATGCGGGAATATCCCCGATGCAAAAACGTAGTACCGCCCACAGCCGACCTGCCAGGTGAATGGACGGACATCGTGATATCACTGTATACCATATGTGTGTGTGTGTGTGTGTGTGTGTGAGAGAGAGAGAGAGAGAGAGAGAGAGAGAGAGAGAGAGAGAGAGAGAGCACACCACATACACAAAACTGCGGCGGGATCGCTGGAAGGCGGGGCAGGACGACGGATTCAGCCCCGCCAAGAACCTTGATCGGGCTGTCCATAAACTTCATCTCAACGACCCGGATCTCCAGATAGACAAAGCGCGGATGTGCAGAACGACGAGCGGCACAAAACATCAGCCAACGGCGATGCTATTCAGTTATGTTTGCTGGAAGGAGCAGTAACGGCTTTCGAATCCAAAGACTTGACGGTGTGCCGTGGAAAAAGGTGTGGTTGTGCCGTCGGTTGATTCGCCCCCTGGCTGCAGCACAGGCGAGTTTCAGGCGACGCTGTCATGGCTGCCGGGGTCTGCGAAGGCTGTCTGCGAAGCGTGGGCAGGCAGGGGTGTCAGGAAACGACGTGCTCCGCATCGCAGCCAATCGCAGGCCGCAAAAGCATCAACCTAAAACAACCAGAGAGCTTGTTGCCTTTCCCCTGCAACCCCTTCTGGATGTCGAGTGAAATATTGGAGCTTTTGGCTGGCCAGCAGCCCACCCCACGGCCACTTGGGGGCGTAGCAAGACAGCTCCCACAGCGGGCCAAGCCCTGCTGCCTCTTTCTGCCCCTCGCCAACCGCCTCCACTAGGGGATCCACGAGGTCGACGCTCAAACACTGGAACCACTGGTCCCTTTTCCCATTCCAACTGAGCTGACACTGTGACCGGGGACGGACACATGTAGCCACAGACCTCACACACGTCGTGCATCACTGTCCTTCCGTCGTCCCCTTTCATAACTAGCATGCCCCGGTTGGCGAGCCAGCTCGCATCGGTGAACATCCCCCGTCCCCTAAAAGATCCCGCCGCCTAGGTCCAAGCAACCCCTCCTCCTTTTCCTCCTTTTACCTATTGTGCCCCCCCTTCCCTGAGCGTCATCCGGGTCTCTCGCTTCTTTGTCTTCCCTTTTTATTCTGCGTCCTTGTTCCTGGAGGACAGTCGTGGTTGACTTCTGGTCCCGTCCATCTTTTTCCCCCACCCTGAACTCGAGGTGGTTCGCGCTTAGTGCAACATCAATTCGCGTCCGCCGATTCACACTTAAGCCCGCCTGCTTCCGGTCAGCATTGGGACCGCAAGGTGACACGAGCCGCTCGTTTCGACAGATATCGCATTGCATCGCTTCGCACCGACCAGAGGAAAGCGGAATCTTTGAGGGAAAAGGAAAGGAATCGGAGTAAGAGGAAGAAACTACCGGATCAAATCCCGGGTCGATTCAATCCTAAGGGCTGTCAGGTGGCGCGCTGGTGTTGAGCAAGCGCCCGCTAAGTCGCTAAAATCGCAAGCTGGCCAAATATTGGCGCTCGAGACTCACTGTTTCCCGTTTGTGGCGTCGCAATTGCCAAAAACAGAAGGGTGCATCACTGCAGCATCCTATCCTTTTGGGTACTTACAATTGCGCATCCCCACTGTCGGAGTGCAACACGCGGAAGCGCCCATATCTTGATCCTGACAACTTGGAGGGCCAAAAAAATCGCTTGCCCGCGACGCTCGACCCCAACCGCACAACACGCGCGTGTTTTGTCGCAAAAGGAGAGACAAGTTTGCGACTCGAGCCTTTGTCGACCCCAGTTCCCGATCGAGGATCTTCGTATCTGGCTGAGATCTTGAGATCGACTATTTCCCGCCGCGCAACCCTCGCTTCATCCGTCTAGCGGATTGTGCATCACCAATTTTGCAGCCGACCGCCCTCCCCCCCCCCTCCCTTCCAATTTCCAGGTGTTCACTCGTCGCCCGGCTTTCATTTACGAAGTTGTTCGCATTCCCAGTGCCCCAAGCGACACCATCGATCATGAGCACCGCACTCGCAATGGCCCCTTCACCGGCTCCCCACGACAGGCCTTCGTTTGGCGAAGTTCTCTCAGGTTCCGCACATCAATCATCTCTTCTGTCTCCACAGAGAAACGCAGCTGTCCCTCCACCACCTCCACCTCCACCTTCGGTCTCAGCTTCGGCAACTTCGAATGTTCTAGCGCCTCGATCCGGCAGTGGCAGCCCCCGAGGTTCGGGTGCAACAAACTCGCACAAATCCTCGCCCCCTAGCGCGTAAGTGGTTTTCTTTCCAAAGATCCAAACTCTGCCCTCATACAAGTCCACAAATCGTTGCGTCGCAATTGCTTTCTGCAAGGCCCTGACTAATCCCAACTCCGCGGTCACGCCACACAGGAGTAGAAATGCCGGAGGTCCGCCGAAGATAATTGTGAAGAAAGAGCCCAGTTCCCCCGATCTCCCCACTGCACGTCACAGGCCTAGAAAATTGGATCTTTCAAAGGGCGGCAGTACCGGTGCTGTCACGCCCGGGACTGCTCGAGGACCGTTGACGGGGCGTGAGGGTCTCGGTATCCAGGAGGTTGGCCTCGCCTGCCTCTCGCCAGGTTTTGTCACCCAGGACCCGGTGATGAAGGAGCAATTGCAGCGCAGCATGAGCGTCCGCGACCATCAGAGGCAGATCATCGAGCAAAGGTTACAACAGCAATCAGCCAAAGGTGATGGCCCCGATCATTCCAAAGACAATGCCTTTATGGCCAAGACACCCGGGTTTGCCAGGAAGCGTGGAGCGCCCCCGGGGCTCAGCATCGTGGCGCCTTCACATGAGCAGTTTGCCAACGAGAGAGTTATTCAGTCGGCACCACTTGGTCACTCATTCACGGGCAGGCATGCTGCCCATCCTCTGACTAGACACATCACCAACCAGCCGTCGAATTTGTCCAACACATCGCACATCCACCACGTCCCTGCCAACCAGACCAACAATCGGTTGCCTCCTATCAGCGACGTATTCGGGCAGAATCTTTCAGGTCACCCGGAAAACAGCGGGCATGGTCTGTATGCCAGCCAAAACCGAGCACCTCTGACCTCTCCGCATCATCCCCCGCACCATGTACAACAGCAACAGCACCAACCGCCACCACCACCTCCCGCTCCGACTCCGAACCGACCCCGAGAGTACAAATCCGCAGAAGAGGCTCAAGTAGAGCTAGCCGGCGGACGACCGGAATTGATGCCGAAGTTAGTACATTATGGGGGTCATCAGCCTCCTACCCCGCCGTCTCCCGGGGCCCAAGGCCATAGACCTTTGACTGACGCAAGCCGGAGCGCCAGCAAGCGGAGAAGGACCGATTACGAAGAGGGTGGCAGCCCACCCCTCGGTAACGGCAGAGCGGCAACAAGGAGGGGTCTCATTGGCGAAGGTAGGGACAGTCCGGACACACAGCGTGCCAAGAAGGAGGAATTCCTCAGGTTATGCGAGCGGGCATGGGACTTGTTCCATTCGTAATGGCGGTATGTTGACGTATGTGGGTGACGCTGCCTTCATGATGATGATCTGGCGGTTTGGTGTTTTGTCTTGTTTTCCAGGTTCAGGCAAACGTGCGATAAGTGCGCATGGCAATACATACTCTTCGCCACGCAAGTCTCCGGAGTGCTGGCGTCTGGCTTGGGGTTGGAGGAGTTGAAACGGTTGTCTTTTATTATTTGTTTGAATCTCGAGTGTGGTTTTCTGTTTGTTGGTCGTATCTCATTCGATGGCGGCCTGTGCGGGATGTCACCCTGAGTCTTCTATTCTCTCCTCTTCTCGGCACAGTTTTCGACAGGCCCGATGCGAAAAAAGATCTGGGGCGAAGGAATGATGACGGAGATGGTTTAATGGGTCGGAGCTGGTAGGAATCGGGAACGTAATGGTTGGGCTGCCGATCGTGGCAAACTATATCTCTACATCCATTTATATGTTTCTGTTTCTCTGTTCGTCTTGATTGGGCTACGCTTTTGCCTCTTTTGCCCGTTATAATCCGGTCCCTGTATTGCTCCATGTGTCCTGCTGCTCGTCTTTTTTCTGTTGCATCCCCCTCCTACTATGGCAGCCTCTACCTTCCTGCGCCTATGCCGACGTCAATGCTGCTATCAGAGGTACTCCGTCGTCAGTCCGTAGTTTCGCCCCGAATATATGGACTCTTGGCGTTCAGGATGACTCGAGATGCGAGGAAAGCGACACTGGAAAGTCTATCCCACCCCAAAAGCGACACCCCAACAACCTAGGCCCAACGACCATACGGTGGACCCATATTTTACGGACGAGACTTGTTCACCTCGGATAGAACTAGTATCCGGTTTCTCGCCAGTCACGCCTCGGAGGGAAGGCATATATATCTATAGCGGTCATTCGGACAGTCAGGCCAAAGGAGCAGAGCTCTGTCAAACGCGCAAAGAGCTATTCCACGGCGGAGATATGTTACCCACAGTCGGAGCAAGGTGCCGTAGCCACGATCATCGATGCCAGAGTCCGTTGGGGTGTTGGGAATCCTTTCTACCGCTTCACACAACCAAGCTGGATCCAACGGGCACACCTCTCTCGGTTTATACCACATTATCAACCGGAGTAGCACGCATTGGGGGAGAGATAAAAGCATCAGAGCCAGCGAGCTGGGCGTGCAACCGCCCTGGTAGGTACGAATTACTTTCCCTATCCCCTGCTCCACCCAACAATCAACACCATCTTCACGCCGGGGCTCGGCCCGCTCCAACCCACATAGCCCTTGTCCTCATCCTCAACCCGTCGTCATAGGTGCCATGCTGGCCTTGATGGTGGGGTAATTCACATGCAGAGCTCGTTGTCTCCCAATGACTCGATCCCTGGCTTCCCGCCAACCGACAGAATAACTCCACTCTCCTCACCCAGTCTTCCCTATTCCATACTCTGTCATCCAGGTTCCAAGGTTATATCGTCTGCAACAGCAGCAATCACTGTTCCGTCGTCCATGCTTATAAAAGGAATGTGCAAAACTGTTGAAATCAGACAGCCTCCCAGCCTGTAAATGCTATTCCGCAGAGTCGCCACCCTGCTTGCCAACTCCGGTTGAACCACTCCATACCACCTTGGCACACATAATACGAAGCGAAAAAGACTGCTCATAAACACGCATCATCGTCATCGTCATAATCTCGCCTCCCCTCATTAACCCTCCCCCAGACAATCTCGGCTCATCATCAGAAGATCAAACGAAACACGCATGGTCCTGGTTGTAGATAGACTCTTGCGCTGCTGAATAATGAGAGAAGTCCGACGGCAATCAACTTTGTTTGCAAGCTCTCGTAACGCAGAAAACGCAGTTGAACTGAAAAAAAAAATTATGCCACCTCGCCAAAAACTGTCCAGTCTGCCTCCAGAAGCAACCTGAACATGCTTACCCAGCATCTCTTTTCCACCGGGAAGCGAAAACGCAGATGTTGTAGCCACCGAAGACAATGTATAAAAATCGAAGAAAGGAAACACATGACCAAAAGTGATAGCAAGCGACTCCCAAACTCCTTTGCTGGCCAAATCGGGACATTTCACTCGTAATAGGGTCGTTTGTCGTCTCCGCCACGGCCGAAGTCGTGCCCATGTGAATAAGGTGGTCGATCGGACTGACCACGAGACCAAGTGGGTATCGGTCCCTCAAAGTGTGTTCCGTCAGACGGAGGGTGATGCCCGGGGGCACCGCCCGGTCGCCTGACGGAACATGTGTTAGAGTCCCTCTTCACCGGCTTTGCAGAGTTTTATCTCGCGACCCCACTCTGACTTGAGAACCTGGGAAGCAGTGATTCTGCGCGATGGATTTGGGTCGAGGATGGAGTAGATCACGTTCCTACAGCGAGCCTGGCAAACAAGAGGTTAGGGTCAAGACCTCACTAACACGGTTGCAGACACTCTCTGGGCACCTACCCTGTGAAGAGACTCAATGGGGCCATATCCCTCTTCGTCACGCCGACCCTCGAGGTACCGAGCGTAAAACTCGTCCTCGTCCTTTCTCGCAAGGCGCCACAGGTGGCGGCCAGTTCGCATGGCCATATAAATAACACCACAGGCCCACACATCGACGGCGCGGGCATCGAACTCCTTGTCGACATACTCCTCCGGAGCAATGTAGGGCGCGGAGCCACACAACCCAGAGACCATGTGAGCGTCGTTCTCCCATGCCATTCGGAAGCATTCGCCGTTGCCGAAATCCGTAATCTTTAGGCCCCCGCGAGTTGTCAGGAGAAGGTTCTCGGGTTTTAGATCGCGATGAGCAACACCCATTTCGTGCATGTACTCGACACCTCTCATCATCTGCTTAAAGAAACAATCTGCCTCCTGTACCTCGAGTTTTCCAGCAGCCAGGACTAAGGTGTAAAGGTCGCCGCCCGCACAGAATTCCATAACCTCACAATAGTCACCTTTGGAGTCCTTCAGGAGATCGAGTGTGTGGATGACGTTGGGATGCCTCAGCGACGACGATATGCAAAACTCGGCCGTAAGTCGCTTGCTGTACTTCTTCTCTGTCTCCTCGGGCCGGCGGCGGAACTCCTTGACTGCAAAGAGCTTTTCTCCGGTGCCGTTCTGGTTCTTCTTGTGTGATATTCTCACGATGCCGAAGGCGCCCCGGCCCACCACTTCTTGACACTTGCCATATTTCTCAACTAGAGAGGATGACGAGCTTGGACTCGTCTTTTTGTCCGTCGCCATCAAGTCTTTCTCCATTTTAAGGTTGTCGACCCAGCTTGATACGAGGGACAGATCATTGTCGACCGCCTCGGCGGGCTTCTTGCCACCGAGGAGCCCCTTGATCATATCTGTAAGCTTCTCCTGGCGACGGCTCGATTTCAGGTGGTGCTCATGGCCGCCCTGGGCCTCGGCGACCAGAACAAAACGTTGGTGGGCCACATCCTTGCCGTTTGTGAGCTTGGCCTTCTCGGTCGCCGACGCCTTGCGTTGCGGTGTGGTGGGCTTCGAGGGCGGTTGTGAGGCTGAAGCGCCTGGCACACCGGAACCGTTAAGATGCGCAGCTGCTTCGGCGGCGACGGCGTGACGAGTCACGTCCTTGGTTGAAAACATGCGCGTCAGACGGTCCTTGACTGATGTTTTGTCCGGGACCTTTTGTGTCGCTTCAGCGGAGCTGACGTGCGGGCCATTCTGACCCACTAGTTTCGGTGACTTGGACTCGCCTGACTTGCCCGATTTCACAGACGACGCCTGCGACGAGCTCTGGGCGGCAGGTATTACTTTGGCGTCGGGCATGCTCGCGATGTCTCGGGTTCGAAGGGGAATACCACGTGTAATGTAGTAGACGGCGGACCCCGAAGCTTGCTACGGGGTAATTGCTCAATGGGTGTGGGAGACCCCAGTGTCGGTTGCAAGGTCACAAGGCTGTTGCTGCAAGCGAGTTTGGGGGGGGGGGGGTTTCAGTCACTGCGCTTATGCAAGCGACAACTATTTGCGGCGGCGGGCACGCCTTCAGTGGATGGGCAGCGCCCCGTTGGTCGTAAAACCAGACAAAACAGCAAATCTTGTGTTGTGATTTTTGGATTGTTTTTTTTTTTTGGAAGAAAACGCTGCGAGGAAGCGAGGAGGAAAGTGTGAGACAAGAGATATAAGAAGTAAATAAAGTTGTGGGAGAGCGGTGGCGCGCGAAAAAGCTGGAGGGCTGCGATGGAGCGAAGCGGAGCGACCGTGTTCTGAGTGTGAGAAGTGGAGCAACGCAGGTGGCGGATCGAGCTGGGAGGTACTTCGTAGTGGTAGTCTCTTAACTTTCTTGGTCGTGAGATCGCTAGATTTTGTGCTAGGCTAGTAACAGGAAGGCTGGGCAGACCAGCACATCTTCGGTTTGGTTTCTGACGGATAGAGGTCGATCATGGTGATTTGTAAAAGGGCTTCGGTATTTGAAGAAAGACACCAAGTATGTAACCGTTAGCAAAGTCTGACAGGACTTGGGTGAGTCGCTGGTGGGCGGTTAGGTAATCGTGGAGACGTCTCGTGGTATTTTCTAGCTTCTTGGACTCCTTGGCAACCGCGCGGGCGCAGAGGCAAATCCTCTCGGCTGATGGTTGATGCTGCAGAGACAACGATGCCGGCTGGGAAAGAACCTCGGGGCGTATGAAGGCAACGGCGAAGTCAGGTGGGAGGGCTTCAGTCGAAATCGGGTCATTCAGCACTGGCAGCGCTGGCCTTAGCAAGCCTTGATGGTGCCGCGATTGCCGTCGCACCCAGACAGAGGATGCCGGTGGCATTCACCTGCTGGCCTGAGAAATCTGCCGTATTTGCATGGTCGACGTGGGCGCTCTCTCGGAGGTGGGTTTTAAAATGGTCGGGAAGGGGCAATGTCACTTCCAGGTTCTTGAGCAGGAAGAGGGGTTCAGGGAGTGGGGGTTATGGGAAAGAAAACTTGGAAACAAAGGCACGGGGAAACCTTGTGATGGGCCGTAATAACAAAATGGGATGGAATGTAAAAATCGAGATCTGGTGGTGGCGGAACCCGGATGATAAATAGCTACTGGACTCGCAATAACTGTATGAGAGTGATGGAGGGAGGGAAGAGCGGCCCAGAACCGGCCAGTCGGAAATCAGTACCTACACGACATCAGTGCAGGACATCAGTGCACATTATCAGAGACTGTTCTGGTCCCTGGAAAGTATCCAGCCAGCCCGTGACGTGTATTATGTCCGCACAAACCCGGTGATCCACAGCCAGCCCCGTTTCTTCAACCACGCATTGGGTGTAGTCCGTAGGGGTGACCGAACCCTTGCGCCCGCAGAATTAAATTGTTAGTGCGTTGTCAGAGATCGCGGATGCTGGAACTCTGGCGGTGAAGCAGCTCCGTGGTGGGGACACGACAACATGGCGGCTCCCGAGGATCCTCATCCAGCCTATGGCCAAGCCATGGATGGCGCCCACCACATTAGTGTAGTCCCGAGCAGTTGTGAGACACCATGAGACGACCTGGACAGCAGCTCTGCACGACTCGGCAGGTCAGCGTTGCGGTGCATTGCGTCCTGGACTCTCAATGGTGGATGTCATCTGTGAAGGGACCTAGAGCTTCGCGATTAGTGTGGCAGCACCTAGCTTCTTGCAGATAGCTACCATCTCGTTCCCTTGAGATTTGCTCCGCAGCGGGCCCGAATTTTCGTCATCTGCATCCCGAGGTCCTTGCCCCATTTTGCGGGCGTGGGCGGCCTCCGGCTATTATTCTCCACCTGCAGCGTCGTCTGAACGGGGTACGGGGGACCGCAGACGGGATTTCCAATGCTGAATCAACCTGTCTTTACCAGTCGTACCTCGGTTGGCGACACTCGATTGGGCAGCCGGCCGTCTGCCGCTGTCGTCGCTTGCGAGGTCCAGCCTCCTTGTGCGGGCACTTGGGTTTCTGATGCAGCACAAAGACCCAGACCTTGTCGACGCATGCTCCAGCAACATGCTTGCCTCAGCAGCGACGGCAACCCAACAGCGTCTGACAGCCAACTCGCAGCAATAAAATCACTATGAGGGATTTTCTGGTGAAGCCAAACGCCTTGTTGTCCTCGACCCTCTCAACAAACCAAGCAGGGTATTACCCTATTCCCACCGCTTGCTTCTAATGTTGTCGCTTTGCGCTCTTTCGCTTTCTGTATCCGCTCGCATGCTAACGTTAGGCTTCGGGGTCCGCATCATTTGTTGCCTCGCAAAATTGCAAGCCCAACCCAAATACCAGGTAGGTGCTTTGTGTAACTACTCCCCATAGGAAATAACCCATTCACCTTACCTTCCCCTATGACGACCATCAGTAAGAGGCCGCTATCAATGACTGGTCCCCGCGATGCCTGCGGCCCACCGCAGCAATGTTGCAACTCGACCTGGTGGCACTCAGCGTCTTGAAATTTTCTATCTCATCACCCTTCATGAACATGTCTTTGGAGCCTGGTTCCTATTCAGGTCACGTTGTTCTATACTTCGATCCATGGTGTTACCCGGGCCTACTTACCGCATTCACTAGCGTTTTAAGGTTTGCTGTCCGTCCCAGGGTCGTTGACATCCTAGAAGCTTTCTTCCGCACTGGCGGGTCGGGAAGGAATCTTAGTACGCGATGACCCGACACGTAGCGGTGATCAGCAAGAACAATTGACATGGTATCTCCTGGAGCTACCGAACCAGATGACCCTTATTGGTTTCACCGCAGGTTTTGGCCGGTTCCGCCGTGAATAATCTCTCACCGACACCGGGGCAACTATAAGGTTTTGCCCAGGACCGAGTCCGGAGCCCCTCGACAATGACCACAGCAGCTACGTAGCCTTTAGGTAGTTCCGCAACTCTTTGTTCTCCTTGGAGCTGTTTGTGATGGGGCTGCTATGGGAACTGACTCTGACCGCTGTTGCCGCCCTAGGCTATCCACGGGATGACAGCATGCCAATGAGAATCCCAAGCTAAACTTCTCAATGGTAATCTACACACGTCTCTTCATCTCGCTACGCACACATGATGTGTGTCTGTGATATGCCCCTGTGATGCATTTCTTGCAAGAGAACCTGTTGGCTCAAGGGACGCTTTCTCCTGGGGCTTTCTCCCTTCTCCAATGAGCTGCCTCGGTTCTGTCTTGGCATCTGCCGGAGAGACGCACCGACATCCGTTTCCGGGACATCTTGGCGGCCTTGATCACGTTGTGCGAAGTAACTCGTTTGACCACTGGTCCGCTTCTCTTATCCCTTCCTCTGTCCCTTTCTGAGTCTCGTGCATTTGCCCCACCAGTGTTGTCCCAATCCAATGAGCTGCCGTCGACGCGTCAACAAGCGGACACACCCTTTTCAGGGATGAGCCAGCAACAGCCAACAGCAAACAAGGGAACAAGCTTTTGCCAAGCCGGATACGGAAAGGAGAAAGAAATCTTTGGTGTGGGTTGGTTTTTCACACAATCCTGGACCGTCACCAAGGCGGGGGTGGGATGGAAACCTAACCTCAAATCCACCCTTCCCTGTTAATGCCAAGTAGGAATCCGTAATCGGGTTATCATATCGGCCTCGCCTACAATATAATGAGGGGTGTTACCGTATTCGGGGAATAAAGATTACTGCAGTAAATGAAAACAAAGTTGCAGTCAGGCTACTTTGGACCATTCCAGTTGAAACGGATTACCTGGATCCGCTCCTGCTCATGTCAATTTTAAAAACGGGTGCCGTAGCCGCCTTGTGTTTGGGGGTTGCAGGCAAAGAGGGAGGGGCAGGGTGGCAGTGCAAACCTTCTCTACACCACACACGAAAGCTCTTCATGGAAAGAGCCTCTTGGTCGATCCATCTTCAACATGACCGGGTCTGAACAAATAGTTCGACATTCTTAAATTCTAAGAGAAATGTGGTTCATCGAAACTGAGCCCCGTTTTGTTTGGTCACAACTTCCATAGGTATACCTCCTATCAGGCATCCCTGTTTCACCTAGAAGCGTACCCAGCTGAAACCCTCCCTCCCAGTCAAGAAGTCTCGCAGCGACTTTGTTATCCTATGGAAATTAACCTGAGAGCCAGTATTTCATAGTAAAATCGAGTGAAAGAAGAAACAGAGATAAACAACATCTCAGAGATAAACAACATCTCAGAGATAAACAACATCTCAGAGATAAACAACATCTCAGAGATAAACAACATCTCAGAGATAAACAACATCTCAGAGATAAACAACATCTCTCTGGCCATCCCAATCGCAGTTTGTCAACACGGCCCATGTCTCGACAGATTCTGATGACTCTCTTACTGCGCCTGCGCCTTGGCGTCTTTCATCGTCTTGGCCACAAAGTCAGCAAACCGGCCGCTTCTTGGTTGGGTAGGGAACATGGCCACAGAGTTCCTTGGCGTTGTATCACTATCCGACAAGCCCAGATTCTCGTGAACGCCGCTCTGACTTCTCTCATTGAATCGTGTGAGATAAACAGCTCCGACGGGACCCCTCTTCCGGCTTGACGATCTCTTGATGCGGTCAACCTCTTCCTTGAAGGCGCAGTCATAGATGCTGAAGTCGACCGCGGTCGGTGAGTCAGACACAACGTCATCAGGGGCTGTTTGGTCAGCTCCAAAATCATCAATACCGCCAGTCCCGATACCAAGAAGCAAGGTACCACTGCTTCGGGCCTCCGTGCTTTCTTCCGCATCGGTCACAGCAACGACAACCCCGCCCTTCCTCCCGCCCGTTGCCTTCCGGAACTGTTCGCGCTCCTTCAAAATTTTGGCAATGTGATCTTCGGTCGATTCAACAGCAACTTGCGCCTTGTTCTCCCCTTCAGCTAAAGACGAAGAAGCCCTTGGCGTATCACCTTCGTCGCTCTCACCCCATGAGTTAGCTGCTTGGAGCGGAGCCGCACCGTCCTTTGGGGCCAGGAGACCCTTGAACTTGCGGATTGCTTTCATCTATCGATTTCATCAGCAAGATTGACATTGCGAGGGCCCAGCGGAAAGACATACGACACAGAGAAGGTGGCTCATTCTCCGCGTAAATGCATGGTTGACCTCTAGGGCGTTTGGTAAGTCCACGGGCTCGGTACAGTTTTCTTCTGAACTGAGTAGTGGGTCTTCCCCCCCTTTTGTCACCCAAGGGTGCTCCTAGCATTGTTCAGCAGGCGCGCCCAGGCATTACAGCTTTGCAGAACTCACCCTCAGTTCGGCCATAGTGATCCTCTTTTCTGGATCCTTCTCCATGAGCTTTGAAATCACATCTACAAACTGCTCGTTTTCGTTGAAGGGGAATTGTGGCGTCTCAGTCTTGATAGCCTCGTACATGTCCAACACGCTATCACGCTCAAAAGGGATCCTGCCATAACGGAGGCAATACAGCGATACTCCCATGGACCACAGATCGGCTGCTTTGCCCGAGACATCGCCGTGCTTCGCCATGCACAACTCCGGTGGTAGGAAGGCAGGCGAACCGGCTGACTTCGCCGTCCTCATCTCGACTGACTTTTCAAACATTTCAGAAACACCAAAGTCAGACACCTTGAGGACGTCATCGCCGGTCAGCAAAAGGTTGTCGGGCTTAATGTCACGGTGCACAACCCCCTGGGAATGCACTGCGGTAGATGAGTGTGAGAAGCAAGTTCCGTTGGGTCAAGTTGCGATACTTACAGTATTCAATGCCTAGAATCAGATCCCGGAACCAGTATCTGCAGTTCTCCTGAGGATAAGGCTTCGCGGGTTCGTGGAGGCCAACCTTCATAACCACACCCTTTTTGCACATCTCCAAGACCATATACAACGAATCTTCTTCCGGGTCATCCAATACCTCGATTAGCTGCACCAGGTTGGGATGGTTCAGTTTCTTCATAATGGCAATTTCCTCGCGAATCAAGAACAGGGCGTCCTCGGCTTCGGCAGCCTTGTGGCTCGAGATTCTCGCGTGCGGCGTATCGGCGAAGTCGGTGCCTACGCGGGGCGGAAATCGGAACCGGCCGGGGCCGTGGCGGAGGAGGCTCGACTGCGCCCGCTTTCTGAGCCGGGCCTTGGAGAACTCCTTGACAGCCTACGAGGCGCAATTAGGTCAGCGCAGTTCCGGAGACCCACTCAGATAGCATGCGTGGGAGCGGGCTACACACATATTCATTTCCAAACTGATCTGTCGCCAGGTGGACGGCACCGTAAGAGCCGCGGCCAATTTCTTCTTTGATGATGTACTGATTAATCCGATGGTGCCAGCGCCCGTCGGAGTCATCATTTGAGTACTCAGAGCGCGCATTGAGTGTTTCCTATTCTCTGTAAGCCCCCGCTACAGCTACCAGCCGCGACACTGCGGGGTATGTCCCACCTTAACCTCACGATGTGCCGATGGCGTCCGCCTGTGATGCCTGATGGGGCTCTGGAAGTGCTGCATGTCTGGCGGTGCTGAGCTATAGCAAAGCGGGTTAGAACGTCAAGATAATCGCAGCCACGGGACATGAAGGGCCTCTGGGCCTTACCGAGGCGGCGAGAGTGAAGGACTGGGCTGCCTGTCGTCACGGAACCCAAGCGAGAAGTCGGGCGAGAGCAGGCCAGTGGCCACTGCAGAGCTACTGTCCGGTGGCATAGCATTGTCTCGTTCGCCGGTTCGAGGGCGGAAGGGCAAAGCAAATGTTGGCGGTTGAACCGGTGGGGAGACAGGGTTGGCCATTTTCTCCGTCCCGCTATGTTCCCTTAACGAGGAGAGGACCGGGTTTCGCTTGCCCCGTGGCCGGGTCGCAAGACAGTATAAAAATAAGCAGTTGACTTTGTGTCCTGGGACAATATCGCAGCACGCTAAGGCCTAGGGGGCGGCTAGCTGAGACTCCTATGCATTCCCGTCCTACCAGCTTACAGCGCTAGCGGAACGTTTCTTAGTCCAAGGCTCCAACTGTTTATTCTGTGGCTTGTCCAAGCCTTGTCGGCATCGGCTGATCCGGCGCGCAGCGGCCCAGGACGATAAACAAAAAGAGCTCTTTGTGCAATAAAAAGGGTTGCTTGGTGGCACTCGGTAAAGCATTGTTGGATCGAGGCTGTGTCTGGAGTCTACTTTTGCGTCACGCAGATAATGCTGTGTGGTGGGGGTTGTTGTTGGCTGCCCTACGGGGCATCCCTGGGACCATCTAGGCAAAACGGCGGGCGGCCAGGCAGGATTGTTGCAGAACGAGTTGTTTGGGTGGGAGCTGGAGAACCCCTCAATTCTTCATGCCCCTCCTTCCTTTTCCGAGCTCCAGGTGTTTGAACCCCACCCCCCGCTTGAGGTAAATGAGAGCCGCAAATGTAAGAAGTAACATGGGTCACACGAATACCCTACCCTAAGTCTCCGCAGCTTGATCTTCGTAGCTAATCAAAACCTGGTAAATTGAGAATATTTCAAGGGACTCCGTGCATACATGGTGTGGCAAATCGAATTCTTGTTACTTTAATATCTGTTGTTGCGCGACCGCTTGTTTGCTAGCCTGATAGGCATGGTTGCGTATTTAGCGAAGTGTGAGGTTTGGTGAAGTTTCAGGCTTGGCGCCCGCACTGCTGTCTGTGCAATCAACATCCCCACTGGCAAGCAGCACGCCAGCGCCAACCGATTTGACGACGGCAATGACGACACTGTCTGCGCACTGGCATCTTCACCAATTCGACCTTCAATGTAAACAACGGGACCCTGTAGCTCAGTAGTAGCTCTCCGTCTCTCTTGTTTTTGTCCGTCGCCCACCCCGCTGTGGGCGAGCGCGCTTCTCCCGTTGCCATGGTCATCTATTCGTTTTACATCTTTGATCGGCACAGTAAGTTTCCCCCCTCCGGCGTTCTTCCCAGCCTACTAGCCCGGCTAATGCCCGCTTCTTCTTCAGCGGAATGCATCTATAACAAATCCTGGCTTCCCCCTTCCGATGCCGCCGCAGCGGCGGGGATCACCGCTCCTCCCTCCGCGCCGGGTTCCAGCCGGCGACCACGGTCCAGTGCGGCTAAGGCTTCAGACGACGCCAAGCTGATATTCGGCACGGTATTCTCACTGCGCAACATGGTGCGCAAGCTCGGTGGCGACGACGACGCCTTCATCAGCTACCGCACAAGTCAATACAAACTTCACTACTACGAGACAGCGAGCAATCTGCGGTTTGTGATGCTGACGGATACGGCATCGCCGAGTATGCGGAATGTGTTACATCAGATATTTATAAACCTGTGGGTAGAGTATGGTAAGTTGTTGTGTCCCTCTCACAAGGCCTGAATGAGGTGACTGGTGCTAATAGCTCTGGCAGTGGTCAAGAATCCCCTTTCGCCTGTTGAGCATAAGGGAGGTGTCGGAGTGAGGAACGAACTGTTTGAGCTAGGACTGGACCAGTTCATTCGAGGGCTCAATTAAGTCTGAAGGACATGTGACGGGATGGTTGGTGGTCAGACTGGACGATGTGAACCGGATGCTTGCGGCAGGCTGCCCTAAGTTGCACGCAGAATGCATGCCCGCCACTTCCCGCATGCAAATCTCAACTCCAGTCAATCGTGTTGTGTCTGGCATGGCGGCTTAAGACTCTTCGGAGGGACACTTGGGAAGGCCGATTTGGTCTCCAGTATATGGATCCCATAAAGTGGTAGATGCCCAGAGATGCCCCACTGGTCACGGCCTACGTTTCCGCGTGCAATGAGCGCGAGAAGACATGCCTCCTATCCTATTTTGAACCTGATAAAAATACTTCCACCGTATCTGAGGGTCTCAACGACACGTGTGGGGAAACAAGAGGGTCATGAGGCCCCGCACCTCTGGGTATTTGCACAACACATGAACAGCATGGACAACGAATGGCAAATATAGCCAAGAATTCAAGACGCTTAATCTTTCGATATTTTGGATCTCAATCTACCGGCGGGTTATATTCCTACACTCTACGCTTCCAACCGTGCCCGCCCGATCGTGTAGCCCTAGTATGCCATGGCCGGTATTCTGAACAGAATTTGTATCCAAGTATCATTCAAACCAAGACTCCATTCAATGTGTATCCTGTCCACCCACCCCAACAAAATGCTCAGTGTAGCCGACCACCCAGAAGACCAAGTCTTACTTCTGCCCCACCGCCCGCTCCCAGGCTGTATCAAAACTGGCATGGGACTCTACCATTACCATGCTCAACTCTCCTTCTGCTACCGTTGTGCCAGACACTTGGCTTTGCTTCAGGCTACTGCTCTCTGCAGCTGGGCCTGACATATCTCGTGCAGACACGCCGCCTTCATAATCCCTCGCAATCTCGACTTGCCAGTTGCTGGAGTACACCACGGCAGCGAAACCCTCAAGATCACGTACGCTCTCCATGGCCTGGAGATACTCATTGGGCATCCCATTTCCGATGGCGTGCGCTTGGCGCGTTAGCACGCTGAGCACCTTTGGGAGAAGCACAGCGCGGCTAACACTGATGGTGCTGGATAACACAGGGTCGCGGAGTTCAGAAACTGCGGTGGAAGGGGTCTCGAATGCTCCAGCGGCAAGCTTCTGAGTGAGGAGCACGTCGAAGGCGGAGTCGAGGAGTAGGGTAAAGACACCCGCGAACGCAGGTGACTCCACGAGGTCGGCCGTTTCATCGAGAAGGCGGCGAAGCGATGCGGCCGAGGAAGGTGAGGGAGGGTAAGAGGACGAGGTAGGGAGCTGGGTTGCCTCGCCGAGGATGCCTGATTCACGGAGGACAAATTCCTCCATGTCGGAGCGTGGAAGAAGAAACGGGAGCCATGCAGTCCCAACCCCGTTGGCCGGCGCGCTGCCCTCTACTAGACGTCGTGTTTGTTGCGTGAGCTTGGAGAAAGCATCCAAAGTCACTGTATCGCGGGGGCTGAGATGGCCGAAGACCTGGCGCACCGAGGTCTCGACGCGCTGCATGACATCAACCCAGCCGCGGTTGAGCAGCCACCAGCTGAAGGTCAAGTATTTCCGGTTCACATCAAAGTCGCTACCGTAGGCGTGCTCAGGGGCACCATCATCGTCGTTGTTCTCGAGGCTGATGGTTGCATGTGCCCCGCCAGTGGCGAGGGAGACGACGCTGGATAGATAACTTCTGCGCCCGAGGAGGTTGAGCTGGATGCGAGTGAGCATTGTGAGAAGGCCCAGTGTATAAATCAGCGTGTATGCTCTGGTGATAGCTTTCGGGCCAGTATGTCAGCCTTGGTCCCCGACTTACAACCCTGCGAGGTCGACTTACAGCTGATGGTCAGGTCGTCCCAAAGTTGTCTCTTCGTCTTCCGGGGCTTCTGTGGAGTCTGAGGAGCTTCCGAGCCAGTTGTACTTTCGGCTGGCGTCATGGGCGCAGGCACAGAGATCTGACTTGTATGGACGCCGGACTCGCTGTGAACACTAACGCTGACGGTGCTGCGCCCGTCATCATCAGTTACGGCCGCCTCCGAAACGGTGGGTGGGCTGAGAGAGCCGACACTTCGCGCGTGGGCGGCGGCAGAGCCCTTGAACTGTTGAATATCAAAGGTGATCTTCTCTGTATTCATAGCCTCGAGGATGTTGGTAGTGGCCGTGGGCAGCAGCGCGAGCACCGTGAAGGTGCAGTCTTCTTGGTTCTGCTCGAAGCGACGTCGCAAGCTGGAGGTACCTGGTGTCAGAACCACCGCGAAACCGACTGCAGACCGACCGGACGACCTACTTCTCCTTCGCGATGCGATCGCTGCTCATACGCTCGCGCGCATCGTTGATCTTGCTCAGGACATATTGTGTGACGACGTAGCCTGCTCCGATGATGCCCACTCCAATCCCGATAGGTGTACGATTACGGCGAAACCAGCGCCTTGTGGCGCTGAACATGGCGGTTTACGGTGCAACTGCACTGGCGGTTATCGGTCTTCGTTCGTTGTGTTTTCGTCCTAAATCCTGCTCAGCGGGCCCCCTTCGTCGATGCGTCGATGTGGTGCGGTCCGCCTCGCCTTGGTTCAAACTGGGAGCTGCCCAGCCTCCTACAGCTGGGAACTGGACCTCGGCTCTCGCAGCGCAATAGGGCTGAGGCGGCAGGCATAACCCTAACCCTTTGGTTAGCCTTAGCTGCCCCACTGAAGCAGCGGCAAAGCTTTCCAATTGTTAACGTCACATCACTATTGCTCCGTGCTGCTGCTCGTGCTTCAGCGGCCCCTCAATCCATCGGATTGTTACCCCTCCACAACACACAATTCCACCACCGCGCAACGTCTGCTCCAACACCACAACACTAGTATCCTCCCAGTGCACCTGCCCATCTGAAGCCTCTCGTCATGGACCAGCGCGGTCCCCTCGAGTTTATTCTCGAGGCCTTTGCCGACCCGAGTTCGGTGCGAGACGTTGTCAGAGGTAATGCCCTCTCCCCTCCCCCACCAGCCAGCAGCCCTGCCACCTCCTTTTAACAGCGTAGTGATCCATTGAGATAATGTCAAAGCTAACTAGATCTTCACCGTTTGCAGGGGTTCTGCACATGATCTTCTTCCACCGATATTTCCCAAACATCATTCCACAGACACGCGACGTCCTCGGCCTCGACCTCCCTTTTATTCCCGAGGCCGAGATCGAGACGTTGATCGAGCAGCGGGTGACGTCTCTAGCCCGACAGCTTGAGGATGAGCGTACACATGCCAACACCCACCCGGGTCCCAGTAACATGGGCGGTAGCGGGAGAGGCCAGGTGGCGGTCCAGTTTTTCGAGAAGCGCCGGAAGAGGGCATGGTATAGCCGCGGCGACGACGAGGTGTGCTGGGAGATCTGGACAGTTAAGGTTACGGTAGCAGAGCCCCGGACTGAAAGCGGTTAGTGTTTGCACTGCTTCTCTTGTTCTGTGCATCATCAAATTCAGAAACTGACTGGGCGAAGAGCGTGCTAAGGTTCGCAAAGCAGCCGAGACGACGCTGCAGAATACCGCCATGAAAATCATTACTCTGGTTAACACGCATAAGGATCACATACCACCCATCACAACGTCGGAGCACAACCCCTTTCCATTTCATATCAACATTAACCCGCAAAAGTTGAGTGATGGGGTGGGTTGGGCAACCAGAATTGGCATCTATTAGGAGAACATGTGCCCCCAAGAGGCATTGCGGTGAGGTCGTTCTGCCCACTGGCCTTCCTCACCCGGGCGTATCTTCGAGCCAAAACCGCAAGGTCAAACTGATTAAAAGGGCAGTCTAGCCAGACAAGATTCCGGAGCGGCGAAGAAAGTGGTGATCACAGAACACAATATTCAACGGCTATTTGTATGAAGGGCCGGTCTTTGTTACAGACGCACTTGGTATATATGGTGAGGGGACTGGCGTTTAGTGGGGAATGGAGGGGAGTTATAGACTTGGGATAGGGAATGGCTAGGATCAAGGTTAGGACATATGAGAGGGGGTTCAGCTACTGGTGAGTGGTTTGTGGCGCCATCTTTTCCCTTCCCTAGCGATACCCATAGACATCATTTCTTTCAAGTCAGGTGCGCAAAGAGCTGTCATACCAGAGGCAAGAGTTATCTCACCCACTCCACCAGTCACATTTTTATTCTGATCGTCTGTCATGTGAAATGTTTGTATTGCATTTCCCGAAACTGCGAAATTCCACCAGATCCACGGCGTTATTGCCCATAAGCCAAGCAGACCAGACCCATATGTGCAAAGAACCAAGATCCATCACTATAGGAAAACGGAAAGACCCCGCATGCATTGCGCCGACAGTTTGAGGTTCCCTGCCTCCCCTATGGGCACAAAAGGAGAGCGGAATAACAGAAAACTGAAAACCAAGAAAACCAAGCAAAAGCCCTGATACACAATATGACTCCATCCTGATATGCTAGGTTGCTCTGTTATGTGCCCCCGTTCGTGACATCCCATCATTATCGTAACAAGAAGATAAATGAAGCCTGGCGCAAAAATATCACTGGGCATATGTCGAAATGCATGGCCCGTGTATACATCTATTCAGATGATATCGTACCAGACCTCTCATGGAATTGGGCTGCTGGTTGACCACATAATATTTGTCCGTGGCGAGAAAGAGAAAGAGGTTGTGTGTGACAAAGGTTCGTCATGAGTCGTAACAGTCGTGAGCTCGCCTGGTCATGAAGTAGATTGGACGTGGCAAAGCAATGAAATCAGACAATGCAAATCGACTATCCTAGAAGGCGGTCGAGTAGCAACGACTAAGGGCCCCCTTTTCTGAGGATTTTGTCGTTGCTCTTGACGTCTGGTTGCCCGAGTTGGAGCCAATCTTCTCGAATCCCGCAAGCATGTCAATTCCGGAAAAGTCATTATCTTCGTAGAAATCTGGTGTGCATAGATCGTCCATAGAAATCCAAGGAGCCATGTTCTCATCGTTCATTGCTGGCATCTTACTCGGGGATTGGATGAAGAGCTTGCTCGGGGAGGACGGAAGGCCGTCAAAAACCTTGCTGGGCGTCTCTAGCATTAACGCAGAGGCTTGACCCGGGATCTTGAGGAAAGAGTTGGCAGCGTTATGAGATGAGTGCGTAAGATCTTCGAGAGCGCTTGTTGACAATGATCGATCCATCTTCTGGCGCCTGACCGATCGTTTTATCGGCGAGCCGTTATGGGCAGGCAGAGGAGAAAGCGAGAAGATGGAACTGAATGGATTATCTTGGAAGATATCGAAGTCAACTGCATCTTCCTCAATCTTTCTGTCCAAACCAAAGAAGGCTTCGTCCAGGTTGAAGCCCGGCGTGAGGATGGTGTCGCCCTCTGGAAGCAAGGCAGCGACGCGCCTGTAAGGAGAATCGACCATTGATTGGACGGTCTGCCGATGCAGACGCAGATTTGTACTGGGCGAGACAGACGGTGGAGGCTTCGGGGGTGCCTTCAGTTTCATGGCAGGAGTCAGCGGTGGAAGCATCTGACCGGTACCACTTGAAGTGTGGCGGAGGGGAGATGAAGAAACTGGCGGGTACCCGTGAAAACGGGCTTTTGAGGGACTATCATAGGATGAAGCACGAAGGCGAGCAATCTCCTCCTCAGCGCGTCCCCTTTTAATGCGCGGACGGTCTGCCTCAGATGTGAGCAGCTTAGCCTGTTGATTCGGACGCATTACTGAAGACTCGAGAGAGGAAATGTAGCCACTATCGTCCATCTGGGTAATTCGCCGCCCGTTACGGGATTTTGTGACCGATGACCCATGCGAATGCTGCTGAGGTGGTGGCGTTTTACCATGGCGGGATTCCAGATGCTTGGGGATCGGTGGAGATGAATGCATGGCAGCTGGTAAAGGCGAGTAAAGGTTGGTGTCGCGCAAGACGTCATTCTCAGTAATCGACTCGTGTACCTCTTCTAGAACAGCCAGATCCGAAGCGGGGATTGTAGCATCGGAAGAAATCTCGGGAATAGGTGCTGGTGTAGGGGCAATCTGAGAAGAGATGGACATGGGCGGCAGGGAAGCCTGGCTCATCTGAGGCTGTGGCGGAAGCACTGGCTCGTGCATAAGCGGCATCTGAGGCTGCGAGGGCTCGAGTCGCGTCGACATGACGGGGAGGTTCTCGGCGGTCGGAGCAGACTTGCGTGATGGCTTCTCTTTCATGAACAGGTGTTCCGTTCCAGGCTCAATGGACCAGTAATGTCCTTTACCTGGATCGTCTTTTGGCCGCTCCTGCTTAACGAAGTTCTTGTTGAGACTCAGGTTATGTCGAATGCTATTCTGCCAGCCAGCATCGTTAGGGCCGTAGAAGGAATACGTGTCAGAGATCCACTTGTAAATCTGAGCCAATGTAAGCCTCCTTTGCGGTGACCGGAGAATGGCCATTCCGATAAGAGTGGCATAGCTGTGGTTTGGTTTCGTTCCGTCATCAGCAATCGGAGGAAATGAATCGTGAGGTGGAAGGGGATCCTCTAGTTTTGGCTTTTTCGCTGGTCGGAGTTCCTTTATTGGGGCAGCTTCCAATAGTACACGTTTTCCGGATGGCTTCTGGTAGTAATTCTCGAGCGGGATGTTGAATTGTTGAGGTGGTGGAGCCGGAAAGATCATGGGATGCAAGTTCTCCTTGCCCACAAACTGGTGAATATTGATTTCGGGTAGTGGTTGGGGCTGAATGTTATGGTGCAGTTGGTGCTGTTGCTGAGTCTGTTTTTGACCCCCAGTCCTGAACCTCGACATCATCGGTTGTTTCTTCTCAAGTGAATCTGTTGACCCCGTCTTGGGCGGGCATGCCGGAGGCATCATTGGTACCATGTTGAGCTTGTTTCCTTGCGCTACCTTCAATGGAGTATGAGGCGCGTCCGCTGATCTATGGTTCCCCTTATATGGTGAATGATTGACAAAAGAGGCGTTGGGAGGATTGAGGATGACGTTGCTGTTGGCAGCGTGGAGTGGTCGTCGCGGCTTCGACGCCGGTGGCATCGTTGCGTGGCTGATGATTGAAGGAGCTGTCGTGAGATCAAAATGAAATTCATCCTGGAATATCTGGAGTGGCGGCTCCGGAGCCCCGAAACGCGCTTGCCGGGCCATTTTGGCCGAGTTGGACGCGAAATGGTTTTACAGGCGCGGTGCGGTACCCGCGATTAGACTCGTCTGGACTCCTGTCAGTTTTGGTGTCGATACCTAAGGGTGATGTGAGGTACGAGTCCCGAGCTGAGAGTGAGGCGATGTGGTGTCCTCTATCGAAGGTGGAGTGGTTTTGTGACTTGTCGGTGGAGGGGAGGGATAGGTAGCGTTGAGGTTCTTCCTGTCTCAGTGGGTTGGACTGACCTTGAGCGATGGCGCGAGTTTAATTAAATGTGGGGGGTGTGCTGGCAAGGAATGGTTAGAGTGCGGCCTCAAGCCGTTGGCGGGCTGAGCGTTGCGCAGTGTAGTGGTGGATGGGATGACAGGTGTGGGTGACGAGGCGTGTGGATTGGGTCCGCCCTCGCTAGTCGAGTCGGAAACTCCGCGAATTGAGGGCAAAGAGCAAGAGGACACAAAGAGCTGGTTGCAAAGGGCAATTCTCGAAAGCAAAATGTCGATGCGGCTTGCCGTCAAGGGAGCGAAAATGGTTGAGGGAGAGGGAGGAGATGCTGCCTCGGGCGGCAAGCGATATGGGAGTTCCAGACTGAAGAGGGCTGAGTGGACGGCGTGCGAAGGATGAATGATGTCCACCGCCAGCTCACACACTGCCTGCTCGGCTTGTTCCAAGAGTGCAGCCAAAGTGGGCCCAGCGCCGAGCCAGAGTGAGTATAAGCAAAGGGATTGGTTGAGGTCGACGCGGGCTGCCCACCAAGGGACAGGGTCTGTGGGGACGGGGGGGGGGTTGCACGAAAGAGAGGAGGGGAAGACGCGGCGCAAGGGTGTATGGTAGGGCCTCTCTTCGATTTAAGTGGCCGATTGGTGGGCTGTCGCTCTCGGCGATGTCGTCAAAGATATGTCGATGGGTTCCATCCAAGAGGACAATGCCAATGCGGCAGCGAGCGGAACAAGGTTCTTGATGGGCGGGGAAGCTGCTGCGCGATGCGATGTGGCCGAGTCCGGATGAATGGGGCGGCAACGGGTCAAGCGAAGTGCGGACGGGATTCTGGCCGAGCAGCGGTCAGGAGCAAACGCACCTCGAGTGAAATTTCAGTTTCAGAAAAAGCCAAGGGAAAAAAAGGTTGCTGAGAACGTTGGCAGTGCGGAGAGGGCAGAGCACGTTTGTGGCAGAATCAGGCCGTTGACGTTGGTTGGCTGCAAGGCGGTCATCTGGCGACGCTGGTCTGCTTCTGGGACGGTCCAACGGGAAAGGGCGGCGTCGCGCCTTTTGTTTATGGGTCCAGCTCGACTGGCGCGTGTCTTCGCGTCTTGGACGCGCCAAGACACGCGCCCACCTTTGAAACTGGCCAATCAGAGCGTTTTTTGAGCCATTTATTCGCGGGGCTTCCGACATCGACGGCCCACATCAAGACCTCGAAAAAAGGACTTTGATCAACTCAAGGCAGTGCCAGCGGAGGTGGCCCAGAACGAAGCCTATGGGGAATGTGGCAACCAGACCAACCCTTCCCTCCTTACGCAGCTATTCAGCACGCCACGGACTCGCCGCCGTCTTCATCTCAAAGTTTCTTTGGCCCGTCAACCTCTTTGGCACTTCGCACCCCGCTCAGATGGCCAGTCTTGTCCGTCTGAGGCAGATCGACGAGCTGACATCATTGGCTCCAAGGGTCGGAGGGACCGCGAAGAGCTGATGACGAGGGCCCACAAATAACACCACTTAAGGTGTCTGGCCGGTTTCTGGTGTCCTCTGGCTGGGAGCGGGTTCAAATTCTCCATCTGCACCCGGCATTGATGGCGCATGGTCCGTTATCACTGGAATCGCAGTAGGGCGAGCTGCGTTACTTCGCTCCTCTTCGGCTGCCAAGCGCACCGGGATTCGACCTCAAACAGCGTAAGGAAAGCGGAACCATAGGAGAACATCCCCTACTTATAATAATAATCGAAGATGGAAACCCCATCATACTGTGACTCACGGTCCGGCTCTTGTTGGTGCTCTCGGTATCACGGCCAGCCCCGTAGCGTTTTTCTTTGTCAGGATTTTCGTTCACTCGCTTCGCTTCATTACTGCTTGGCGGGCCAGACTCGGTCTGGGGATAATGCCCACTGTACAGAGTACGAGGTGTGTATCCCCACGTCCCAACCGCGAATCCCTGGCTTTCCCACTATTCCGGCATGAGGGTGTAAGTACCGACGGATGTGAAATTTCGAAGTATACTACCTCTGCTCCAAACGCTACACTGCACCCGCACAGGTACATGGCCTCCGCACTCTTTTTCTTGTCTCTTTCTCCCTTTCCTCTTGTTATTCATGACACTCAGGTGACAGAGTACCCGCATGTGCAGCCACTTCTTCGAAACTCGACCCAACCCGACTGGGACCAGAAGGCCTAACAAACTGGCGAGTCCAGGCCTGTGTGGCCCGGTACATCCATAGCAACTGACAGATGCCTGCTCTGGTACGTGGTGGAAGGTATCAGTCCGACTCGCTGTGATCCGCACTGAAAACAGTCAAACCGATACCTTCCCACCATGTGCCTGGCTAAACCCCATTCTCGGTGTGGTGACTTACTTGCTCTCACAGCCCCCCTTCTTTCCGTTTAGGCACGCCCTCCCTCTCCCTTGATAACACTGCGCAAGCGTGTTTCATGATGAGTTCTATTCGGCTGCAGGATGCATACGACACTGCCCACCTACCTTGGATCAAACCGCGTATGTACAATACGAAGAACGAAGGGAAAAAAGGTTCCGACAGCCGATTTATACATCCTACCTGCCTGTCTGCACAAAACTTATGTCTAGCCTATGATCCTGCGTAGTAGCCGCGGTCAGGTCAGCTGAGGGAGACAGAGCAAGAGGAAAAGGAAACCAAAATCCATCCAGATGACACTTCCCCGCACCGTTTGACGTGATGTGACGGATGGTCCCTCGTCCCTCGTCCCTCACCCCAACCCCCTCTAATCCAGCCTCGGAACTGCCCAGGGAAACCCTGCCTTGATACCTTGGTTGTCGCATGGTGCAGTAGCGAACCAGCGTCCCTTTCAGCGCGCATGTATCTCGGTGACGAAGAGGAATCCTCGATCCCGATGACCATATGGGAACACGGCATATGTGGTCACCCACTTCCTGTTTGCTACTCATAGGTCAGCTTGTCCGTTGTTTACAGAGCTCGATGCAAAGATTGGCCGATACAAGTGAGGGAATAGGCATGTCTCGCTATTGTTAAATTTGAGCCAGTGGCAAATAATGTTGTGGAAAGATGATGAGAAATTATTGCATGCCGTGTCGCTGTGCTACGAACATTGAGAACACAGCTCCGATAGTACGTCCCCTCCTCTCCCCCACATCCGCCGCTTACCACTGCTTGTCACAATCCAATCCCCGCCCGGCCAAACTCCCACCTGACTGGCCACAGGCGCAAGGTAGACGTGCCGCGGCATGAACTAGTAGATTAAGAACTAATCCAGAACCCGACCCGCAACCGCAGCTCCACTTGTATCCTTGGTCTGCGTCTTCTTGAGAGCTCTGCCTGCTTGAATCTCTCCGAGGAATCCTGCTGGCCGACCACCTGCTGGTGGTGCCGGCATGTCTGCCATTACCGGCGGAGGAGGAGGGGGTGGAGGTGCCATTCCAGGGAGTGGTGGAGGCGGGGGAGGCGCCGAAGGAGCTCCCGTTGGCATCGGCAGTGACGTATGGAGAGCAGCAGGTGCACCCGTCGGCATCGGAGGGGGAGGTGGTGGCGGTGGTGCACCCGTGGGCGCGCCGCTCTGCTCGGGAGGGGGCGGCGAGGTCGGAGAGGTCACAGGAGGAGATGCTGTCGACTTGTCTCCCACAGCCGACAATGGTCGAGGCGGCGCCATAGTACCAAAGAGAATGGAGGCTAGTGCGGCAGCGCTCTTGCCACCAGGCCTGTCGTCATCCGAGTCATCATCGGAATCATCCTTGTCAGAACCCCAGTCGTCGTCATCGGGCCGCTGCCTTGATGGCGCCGCTGATGGAGTTGTCTGAGGCAGACGGTGGAATGGATTGGTCGACTCCGTCTGCTGCTGCTGTGGAGGAGGTGCCACGTGCGGCACCACAGGTGCTGCGGAAACAGGCGTCACCGACGATTCAGAAGACTGAGACATCATTCTGAAATATGGGTTGCGACTCTCAGTTTCGCCAGCAGGGCTCGACGTGACGATTGGAGGTGGATGAGGCGCGGCCACCGGTGTCGCCTTGGGCTCCAACTCTTGACTTCCGAACTGACTGCCACCAAGGGTAGGAGTAGAAGCCTGTGGAGTGATCTGCTGCGGACCTTCGTCATCGTCAGAAGAGGTATCGTCGTCAATGGATTCAAGCTGTCTTCGGAGTTCTTCTTCACGTTTGCGAGCTGCCTCAATCTCTGCACGACGCTGAGCTAGTTTGGCCTCCTTGTCCTTTTGCTCGGCGAGAGCGGCCTTCTTCTTCCGCTTCTCTTCTTCCTTCTTAAGCTTTCCTTGACGGACCTGCTCCTCGAGCGCCTTCAAGCGAGCATCAGCGGCCTCACGCTCTTTGGCAAGCTCGTCCTCTTGGGCATGTGCGCGATCCCTATCAAATCAGTTAGACACACACCGTGCTGATGTTGGGTAATATGGAGGAGCCCTCACTCTAGTTCCTGTGCCACACGTTCTTGTTCTGTGCGCTCCCTCTCTAAACGCTCTTCTTCTGCCCTCCTAGCTGCTGCATCATCCTCAGCACGCTTGTCGTCCGCTTTCGGTCCCTTCCTGGTAGGGGGTGGAGGAGGCCGCTTGGTCTCAGCCTTCGGAGAGTTGACAGCAACAGGCGGTCCACCTTGCTCTTCTACAAGCCTGGCTTGCCTCTCAGCCTCCCTCCGTGCATCTTCCTCCTCCGCTTGCCGGAGCTTCTCAGCTCGCTCTGCCCTCTCACGCTCCGCCCTCTGAGCCGGTGTCTCTCCCGGTTTAGTCGGAGTCTTGAGACCAAGAGCCGCAAGCCGTTCAGCCATACGCTGCTCTGCTTGTTGTTTAATGAACACAGCCCGCTCTTCGGGCGTTTTGTGCGATGAGTAGGAGTCGCCGACAGTCGCTCCAGTAGGGGTAGATGTGCGAGACACTAATGGTGAAGGTTCGGCATGAACTACTAGAGAGACATCTGCCCTGGCAGCTTCTATGGCCGGCTTACGTCCTCCTTGCCGGTCTTGATTTCTGACACGAGTGGCTCGGCCGGAACGTTGAAGGTCATAAATGAAATCGCGAACTTCGTCCTCAACCCCGAGGCCGTCTTCCCAGCGACGCTTCTCGTGCTCCGAAGTAGAGTCCTGAGCACCGTCCTTAAGGGTATCCTCGATCCCCCTGGCAAACTCGCGAACACTGTCCTCAACGTCCCGGACCATACGCTCGTTGTTTTCCTTCTCGGTCCTGACCTTGATGCTTTCTTCCTCGAGACGTTTCGGGGCATCAAGATCGTCAGCACCAACGTCCACCTTCCTTCCTGTAAGAGCCGCGGTCCGCTGCTGCATCATAGCTTTGGCCCGAGCCTTCAGTCTGTCGGACTCGGTAACCATGCCCCCGGGACCGGTACCAATGATCGCAGCGGCATTGCCAGGATGAGCTTTCGCGTCTCTCAGACGGAAGAGCTCGAGTCTTGCATCGGCGATAACCTTCTCCGTCTTTCTCACTTGTGAAGCTAACTCGGGAACCTTGTCGGTCAAGTTCTGAAGCTGACGTTTCAATGCCCGCCTCTCAGCATCGGAATCACCGCCCACAAATGCTGCCTCAGGGTGGGCATCGATGTCCTCCTGAATTCTTCTGATGCGGCGATATAACTCCTCAGCCTCGCGGCGGTCACGTCGATCAAGGATGTCATCTTCTTCGGTATGTCTCTCGTCCTTGAAATCCATGGCATCGAGGAGGACTTGCTTCTCTTTGATCTTCTTCCGGAGTTGATCAAGTGTCAAGTCATCATTAGACGTGACAGATGAAGGAGAGTCCGGGCGAGGTGATCCGTTACCCAAGCGACGGCGAGCGCTCGACCGATAGCCAACCTCATCATCATTATTCTTGAAGACTGTAGCATCTTTGCGGCCACCACCCAAGCCACCTGCATTGCCCCTGAATGAGTGGCCTTTCAAGTAGCTCACGCCTGTCTTTTGAGGAAGCAGGGCAGCACCAGAATTCTTTCGGAATTCAGATTCCTGGTGCAACATATTCTTAATCGTCCCAATAGATTCGCTGATATTCCGAGCTGAAGGCGGAACCAGCTCAGGGGGTAACTGGTTCGGGATAGGGTAGCCATTCAATTTACGGTAAATCAGGTGCATTGACACGGCGAACTCATCCAGGTCCAGACGGCCTTTGTTACCGTGGTCAGCAAGAGTCCAGATTCGCTCAAGATCTGGCTTCTCAAGTCCACTCTGCCCAAAAATCTCAATCGCTTGATCACCGCCGATGTAGCCCTTGTTGAGGCCATCCCAGGCACGGAAGAGGGAGTCATATCGCTTCTTTTCATCTTTTGTGATGGCCCAGGGAATCACAGCGTTGCCCTGGAGGCCAGCCGTGGTGTAGGTGCCCTGCTCGCGGCCTTGCTGGGGCATCATACGCGCCTGAAGAGCATCAATGTTGGGAAGACCGGTAGCCGGAGTGTTGACGAGCCCCCACTGGCCCGGCATCCCTGTAGGTTGAGAGTTCAGTGGGGCAATCATCCCGCCAGGCCCGCTGTTCGGCGACAGGCCCGAGCTAAAACCCGTGGGCATCGGCGGCATCGGCGGCCGAGGTCCAGTGTACCCGCCAGCTTGCGGCATACCCGTGGCCTGTGCTTGGAGACCCTGGTTTTGACCTAGGAACCCAGGCTGCTGACCCTGGAAGCCAGTCATCTGAGTTTGCAGAAGTTGTGAGTTGGAAGGCTGGGGCTGCGGATGCTGGATTGTAGGTGGAGTGGCTGTGTTCTGCCTGACGCCGAAATCCGGCGCAGTGCTGCTGGGACCAGAAGATCCACCCGCCTCTTCAGCGACGCTGAAATTGATGATATCCACCATGCTGGACACCTCGTTCTTGATGTTCTCCGGTAGAGTGGAGGGGATTGTCTTCCCCGTCAATTTCAAATTGCAAAGATACATTGCCAGTGCAAACTCGGGGAAGTGAAGCTGGCCTGCTCTCGTAGTATCGGCGAGGGTCCTAGCCACCGTAATTAGCAAATTTCACCGTCGTGGCCTTTCTTCAGTCCGGGCATAACCTACCAAATGTGAGACAGCGAGTCACCGTCGAGTCTAGATCGAAGGAGCAGATCTCGAGCTTTCTCTCCCGACATGGTTGTCTGTCCGGAATCACCAACGGCAGACTTGAAGACCGATTCGAACTTTGCCTGATCCTGAGCTGAAATAAATGACAGCCTAATATTCGGGATCTTCACTGGGCCCTTGTCCGGTCTGCGACCCTTCGGCTTCGCAGCACCACCCGTCTGGAACGAGGCCGCCATCTCGCTGAAGCCCGTTGGCTGCGGCTTCATTGGCGGAGGGGGGGGTGCCAGAGTCTGGGTAGTAGGCGGCTGGGCAGGAGCCGATGCAAAAAGATTGGGCTGTTGTTGGCGTTGCTGCTGAAGCTGCTGCCGAAACTGAGGCGGGATCGAGGGCATCGCCGGTGGACCGGTTGGGAAGCCAGGCTGGGGGACAGGCTGACCGAAGCCCGTGTACTGCTGCTGCAGAGAGGCTGCAGAACCCTGCGGCGCCTGTATTCCCGGGTACCCGGTATACTGCTGTTGGAGCGGAGCTTGGCTGAAGCCCGTTGGTTGAGGAGCGAACGGACTGGCCTGTTGCTGCGGTTGCTGCGGTTGCTGCTGGCCCGCTGGGGCGCCGAACGGACTGCCATATTGCGGCTGACCGGGACGCATATTGCTACCGCCGCCTAGAAACGAGCTAGAGTTGGAATACATGGTTGTCGAAATCGGTATAAGTGATCGACTCGGGAAGGTTCGATCAAGCTGTTGGAGACCGAAAAAAAAAAGGGGGGAGACCGAGGCAATCGGAATTCGTCGGGCCCGTGGCAGATGCGCTTTGGTGCTATATTAGCGACCACGGAGTGGGTACCGGGCAACTGATGGGCAAATATGAAAGAAAAAGACTGTGAAAATGAAGAACAGCCACCCGCTGTAGACTGGTGACGACGAAGCTCGTGCGAGGCTGTTCGCAACTTTCGACCGTGGCCTGCGCCAGCCAATCTCACACTTGGCTGGACTGTCGCAGATACAGGATTAGCCTGGGATTAACCGAAACCAGACGCGCAGAGACCGTCGGAGCAACCGGACACAGGATGATCCGGGACATTACCGAATCAGGGAGTCTGCGTTGTCTAAACGAGCGATCCCCTCTTTTTGCTGCAGCTAGAATTTATAGACTAACACCCCTTCGGAGAGCGACTCCTCTCGCATCTGAAAATCCGGGTCAGAAGCTCCCGCTTGCATGGGGAAGACCGTCACATTATTAGAGAGGGAAATAACGTATTGAGCACCCAATTTGTTCTAGCTCCGCTAAGCTCAGTGCAGCCGAGCCAGCTTTGCATCGCAAACTCCGACTCTAGCTGCTACGTCCACGGCTCTCACGCCCCCTCCCCCACCAAAGGAGCTTGACGTGCCTTTGTGCCCCACCACCGATCGCGGCCAAAAAGCGGACAGGCACAGCTACAAGTTTTCTACACCGCACCTTCCGCCACCCACTTCTTTCTTACTTCTTTTCTTCATATTTCCTCTCCTGTCACCGGTCCTCC
>Ga0247765_1000135_pt1 | contig 58050 bp, 58 predicted proteins | sample UWRJL106311C6_FD_179949 | JGI IMG/M metagenome (GOLD analysis project Ga0247765, IMG submission 179949) | Plant litter microbial communities from Arlington Agricultural Research Station in Wisconsin, United States - UWRJ-L106-311C-6 | ecosystem: Environmental > Terrestrial > Plant litter >... | reverse complement strand
GATTGATGACACCTAGATCCTAGATTCTAGACTCGCGGTAAACAATCTGGATATATATAAAGAGTCTATATAAAAAGGGAAGCCAGCCCAAGTTCATGTTCATGTTGCCCAACCGACAGTACAGTTCCCTATCTCTATTCAGGCCCCAAGAGTTTCCAGTCAACATTGTTTTTCTAAACCAGACTGCTGTGGTAAACAAAGGACAAAATGACAATCACCGAAATCGCCTGGTTCCCTTTCCGGCCCGACACGCAGGGCAGCGAAGACGCAGTTGCGCTCGATAAGCTTGCGCCGGAGCTGCAAGCGCAGCCCGGCTTGATATCGGCGTGGCAGGGCGCGCCGCTTGAACGGCCTCAGTCTGGGGAGTTTGTCAACGGTACCTCTCCCTCCCTACCTTACTCACCTACCTACCTTACCCGCCTAACCTACTCTCCTCTTCCTACCTTACCTACCTAACGCACCAAAGACCGTGTGCTGACAAGTTCTTTCAAGTTTGGGAATCCGAACAAGCGTACCGCACATCCCTCACCTCGCCAGTCCATCTCGCCGCGATCAAGCACGTCGACGCCCTCCTCGATAAATCCGACCCCGCTCTGCGTCCGTACTTTGTAGCCGCGGAGCTCAGCAAGCCTTTTGCCACAGTCGCAGCTGCGCCGATCGTGCAGGTTTCTTCCTTTTTCCTACCTAGAGATGTCGATATGGCTGCATTCAAAGCTGCTTTTGACAATGTCGTGTCCGGGGTATATACCAGTCCCCCTGAAGGATTCGTCGTCGGAGCAAGCGGGTGGGCGTTGGACGAAATCAACGGGGCAAAAGTGTTTCTGGCTCTGTCGGGGTGGGAGAGTATCGAGAAGCGGTTGGCGGCTCATGGTGCCATCTCCGAGAGGTTTGCCGAGGTGCAAAAGTTTACCAATGTGGTTGAAGTGGTATGTTCTCTTCCTCTTCGTGATTATTTGATGTGTGTCTGTGTCTCGGCATCCCTCCCTCACTGACACACCCCTCACTGAAACCGACTAAACTAATGTGTTGCAGCACCACACTGCCTTCCGCAAGGCCGAATGAATACTCGGAGCACCACTCTGACAGAAAGATGCGAGTTGTTACTAGGGTAGATCTCATGTTGTTAGAAATCAAATCCACAGCGCCATTATCCGTTGTCCGTTTCTAGTACACCGTTTATTCCGTCATGATGAACCAACCAACCAACCCAACGAAGCCCATTAAAACCGTCGCAACGAAATAAAAACATTGCAAAAAGTGCACGTCTAGACTACCTAAGCACCATCAGCACCCTTCGCAGTAGCGTCGCCCCTCGCCTGCTTCTTAACCTTGGGCCACCAATGATGGCTAATCTCCCATTGATTTGATCGGCGATTTGGTGATGACGACATCTGGTCTGGATCCACCTTCCTCGTCATGCGGATACCCCCACGAAGCAAGAGAACATCCAAGCTGCCAAAGGCCTTATCCAGAGCAGCGTGGGGGATGGTCTCTGCGTAAATCATGCGGATAGCCCGTCGCTCCATGCGGGGGAGTCTCTTTTCTTTGAGCACAAGACGTTCCATGATCTGGATGCTCTCAAAGGACCAGACGTTGAGAGAAAATGGCAGTGCAGCAGTCTCCGTGTAGAGTTGGCGGCAAACCCCAGACAAGAGTGTCTACCTCACTTACTCAGTATTCATCTGAGATCTCGGGAGGAAAACTCACCATGCCATGTTGTTTCGACGAGCCAGGTTGGCTAGGGACCTTCCAAGGATCTTGCCTGCGATCCAAGACGCGACAAAAGAAACCCCCCTCTACCAGCGTCTCGTAGTATTTCTGTCCGTTGCTGCGCGAGCGCTGCCTATGCTCCCAGCGTTTATAGCAGACATTGATCTGCCCGACGTCGAGGACAAGATTGTAGATTCTGTTGCGGATCTCCCCGGGGAGTTGAAGAAGTGGTGACTTTTGTTGATTTTGTTCCCAGCTATCAAATCAATCCGTCAACCCGTAACCGTCAACAAAAATTTCTTGGTCCGACCACACGCCCACGCACTAGCGCAGGAATGCACGCGTTGATAGGAGAGAAAAAAAAAAAACCTTACAGTTCGCGCTCCAGACTTCCCGCCTTGGGAATTCCCGTTTGCAACTCCTTGCGAATCTTGCGCTGGCGTTCCTTATTCACCAACTGCATCTTCTCTTTGCGATTCCGCGATTGTTGACTGTTCTCCACTTTGTTCGTTGCTGGATGGATGGATCTTGGAGAAGAGTGGAGTGGAGGAGAGAACTGGGGCGAAAGAGAGAGAATGGGGCCTAGGAGTGACGCGCCAAGTGGCGCTAGTATCAGCACGGGCCATTTTGAACAAGTGAGTTGAATTACATTGCACAAGCTTACAGGGGAGGAGCAGCTAAGGTGGCATTCAAAGGCCTTGTTTTGTTCAACCCTCGGTAATTGAGGTTGTTTAATTCTGGGTCCCAAACTGGAACATAATCATAGATCTGGTCACAGATCATCACGGAACACAAATGCACAAGACTTCAACTCCAAATCTGCAAATACAAAGCTGCCAAGATCTCGTGATTTGCAATTTTCAACTATTTGATCTCTCTCAATCCTCCCCTGACTCTTCATATACAAAACCCGTCTGACACAGCGGCCCATTCTGGGTCGGCAAGTCATCCTGCACCACCACCTTCCACGCCTCACTCCCTGGCGTTGTCGGCGCCCAAAACAGTCCCCACGGATCCCTCGCCCGCTTGATCTGCGCCAGACGCGGATAATACGGTCCATAGAATGTCCGTTGCCAATCCGGCTCGAGCACATCCCCTTCGTTAAAGTACGCTCCGCTCGTAGGCGTGACGGCGCGGATCCGGTCCATCACCTTGGTCAAGTTGCGGTGGCCGTCCCAAAAGGTCTTTGCGTCGGTCGTGGCGAAACCCTTAAAGTTGTTGTCGAAAATGTCGGCGTGCATGATGGACGCTCGCCAGATGGGGTTGATGGCAGTGTGGTTGCCCGGATAGCCCGCCACCGACAGGGGTGCGTGGTGGTCGACGCCATGAAAGGTGAAGCCGGCTTCGACACTGGCGCGGATGGCAGCAAAGGTCGCGTTGTAGATGGTTGCGTTGTCCCAGTTGCTGCGCGGGAAGAAGCGAGAGGCAAACTTGGTGTTACCTGGTGGGCTCCACAAACCTGTCTTGGGAATGCGGGGATCGGCTTCGGGGTTAGGTGCCGGCCGCGCGACGACAGGGATGCCGATCTTGTTGAGGTCAGAAAAGAGGGGAGCGACGATGGCCAGAGACTCGGCGGCGGATTTATTCGGGAGCTTGATGATGACGCTAAAGTTCAACCCGCCGCGATCTAGCGGACGGACGTAGCTGTACAGAGTGCCACCTGCGTCAACAATGATTGGAGTGATGCGCTGGTAGAGATATACGCCGGTCCAAAACGTCTCGCTGCTATTGAGAACAACTGGGAGATTGCCCCTGGGGATAGTGGCATTCCAGGGCCGCGGTAGGGTTCCATTGGCGGATGGAAAACGCGGTGTTGTTCCGTTCGGACGAGGGAGGGGAAGGTTTCCGGGAAGTGAGGTATTCCTCGATCCGTACTCGAACACCAAGTCAATGTTCATGGTCTCCGTGGGGGCGTAAGCCTTCAAGACCGCCGAGGTCAGGATAGCGTAGGTGCCTTCACTATGTCAGTGTCTCGCCCGGATCCGGAAAGAAGACACTTACTCCCGCCGCCACCGAGCATCGCAAAGAACAAATCAGCGTTCTGATGAGGCGTGACGGTTCGATATCTTCCATCTGCGGTCACTACTTTAAACTCCAACACCTGATCGGCACCAGTCCCGTAAACCGACGCGAGGAAGTGATGACCTCCACCACCAAGGAACCCGCCAACAACTCCAACCGTATCTCCTCCGGGCGTCACCATAGTCATGTTGTTCTTCCCCATATGATTGACAATCTCCCACGTCTCCACACCAGCACTAACACGGGCCGCGCGTCCGGTATATGGACCAGAGGTGTATTCGGGCAGGTACTCAAACTCTTTCAAGTTGTGCGTCCAGATACTCAGCGCACCAGCTCCAGTACTTCTTCCACCAAAATCATGGCCCGTGTTCCTACCGACCGCGTTAGAAACCCAACTTTCCAGCTCTGTCTATCCCATATCCCAACATGAACTCACTTGATGACCAGCCGGAGATTCCGGTTTCGCGCAAAGTTGACCGCCAACTGTATGTGTCTAACCGTACTGGCATTAACAACATACACGGGGAATCCACCCTGCGTGCAGGTTCCGGTGGGACTCTTGGCAACCACGCAGGTACTGCCCGTCGTCCAGTCGGTCAGGACGCTGATCGGGTTGTCGATGAAATACCTTGTCCGGTTTCCCGAGGCGATGACATTGCATTTCGCCGCATCATAAAGATCTCCCGGGTAACATGCCACAGCAGGCGGAGGTGGCTTTAGCAATGCGCCACCTAGGGTTGTGTTGAACTTTTGCCATTCCTCTGCCGTGGGCCATCCCGGATCTCCTGGGGCGATTTTACATTTGGGTCCCGAGTATGTCGAGTTCTGGCCGGAAGTGAACCCGAATTGGATATCCGGGTTTCCAAATGTCTCATTCGTATTGAGTTGGACTTTCTCCCAGTTGAAGTTGGTGCAAATGGCTGTCGTTGCCAACGAGAGGAGCGGGAGAAGCCGCATTGTGGTTGAGACACCCTCCGGATCCAGTTGAAGTTAAGTGACCCGGTAAACACCCACGCTCCAAATCCGGGAGAGCACCGGCACGCTAGGTAAGTTTTATATATGGCTGCACCTCCCTGTCAGGGACCAACTAGTATACTACGCCTCGGAATTTCCATTCGCTTGGTCCCGCCACAGTCACAGTCAGCATCCAAGCGGTGGGTACGCCGGCGGACACAGGTGAGCTCCGGCGCTGCTGGCCGAGGCTCAATGTGGGATTGCAGCAAAATGGGCAGAACCAAATAGCCAATGCGTGCCACCGAAATAAGCCGGAGGGCCCGGCGCCAAGAAACAGACCAAGGGGTTCAGGTCCTGTGCCATGGATTGGGATCACTCCAAAGATAGCCGTGCCGCAAATACGCCGTCTGGCATTTTCCGTCCGATGATGCGAAGATGTCGCCATCCTTGCCGATAGTCTGACGACTCGAGGCTATGTTGCCATTTCACCATGCAAGCCAGGTGAATAATTAGAGGGATAACTACCGCGAGACTGCATCTCCACGTCGTACCCGGACAATGGCAGCTGACAGCTGAATGCGAGCAACTTACGAAGGAAACGTGGTGTGTTCGAAACATCGGATGGGATTGGTCGATGGGTAAATTCTTGCGGTACCGTAAATATGGGATTCTGGGGTCGAGCAAACCGACATTGGATGAGGGGTCTGGGGAAGGACGCACGTGATGGTGACCGAAGTTCCATATAGGCTCAATCTAATCAACTCAGTCCGGCCCGCGTTGTCTTTTTGCCAAGGTATTTCCATGCAGACGGAGTCGACGGTCGGCGACAGATCTAGGCCCTGGGGAATGCAGCTGGGCCAATCACGAGAAGAACAGCCGCCGTAACGGTCTTGCTTGGCAACATCAAACTTGGTTTTATTGCGACGACTGTGTAAACTGGGAGAGTACCGGTGTGCTGGGCGACTTATTTTATACCCGCCTGACTCGCCATCAACGCTCCCACCACCGTGAAGGAGAGAATAGGCGATATGGCGTAGGATACCTGAGCGAAATCAGCAACCGTCCAAGAAATGGGAGCAGATACTCACCGTGAGGAGTTTCGCAATACTGATCTCATCCTCTGGCGTGCCGTCGCTCACCTGGATGAGGGTGATGACCTTCATTGCCGTTGGTCCAGTGGGCATGAGCATCATGGAGAACCACAACATGGGATCCGTCCCCAGGATGGTTGTCCTTGACGCAAGCAGGTAGATGAATGCGATGGCTGCGACCGGCCATATAACGAAGCGAGCGATCAGAATAAAAGCAAGAGGCCAGTACGGGAGTCTAACACCGATGTTGTTCTGCTTTGCGTCTCTCAACGAGGAATAGAGTGAAACACCAGCGACCACAATCGGTAAAGGAACGAACAAGGAACCAATACTCTTGAGAGACGCCGTGAGCCAGGCAGTGAAAATTCCACCTTCCTCAGTGTTATTGAAGAAAGCCCGGTGGAGAGTGGGGAAAAGACCGATGAAAGTGCCCACTATGGCCCCAAGCAGCGGTGCGTTGAAGAAATCAGCGATGAAGAGCAACCACCATTTTGTCCGTGGACCAAAGGTGTCCCATCGGCTTTTGGGAACATACGACGCTCTTCGGTCCGAAACGGAATTTCCGCGAGGGATCGATGATCGTCTCCTCGACGGGAAGAAGGTGTTGCTCGATGAAAACGGGTCGTGAAGTTGAACCGAAGAATTATGAGCGAGTAATCGAGTCTCCTCATTCGCCTCCATGTTAGACAACAGGGACCTCCCTTCCTCAGCAGTGTTGTCGCCTTTGCCGTCTGGTTCCGGGGCATGTTCCGAATCCATAAGACGCGGACCAACGGCAAAGGTCAGACAGCTGGAGACAGTCGCGAAAACCAAAAAGTAGGACTTCATGCGCTCGATGGCTTGCGTGGTTGTCTCATCTGTAACGATTAAAGCCCTAAGAATTCCTGTCTCGTCAAGAGTGGTGACGAGCAGGAGCGGGTAGCTGGTGGTGTTGTTGAACATTATCGCAACCGTTGCCCAGTCCGGCATCCCGAGCCAGTAATGCGCAATGACGCCGACGATGAAGGAGATCAAATGACACAAAATGGCCCAGAGGAAGATAATGAGGTAGCGACTCGCCGAGCCAGCGTGGAGTTCAGATCCAATCTTGGTGATGAGCAGGGCAGGGAGGAACATGCGGACGCATATCTTGGAGATGGCCTTGGTACTGGAGTGGTCCAGCAAGCCCATCCATCCCGCAATGCCGCCATAGAAAATGACGAGAAGCACCGAGAGACTAGCTTGGATCGCGGCGATGAAAGACTCTGCCAGACCAGCCGGAGCCATGGCGAAGGGTTTTGAGGGGTTGGTGAATATGCGATGAAATGATGTCTATTGAAAAAATTGAGGAGATGTGGCGTGTTGCGGAATTCGTAGAGACAGAAAGACTGGTGTCAAATGGCAAACTGTGGACAGCGATCGTTCTTGCCTTATCAAAATCACGCAGGAAGGATGACGACGTTTTGAGGCGTTCTGAGGAAAGCGCGCCGTGCAGGTTCGTGGGTGAACGTGGGGGCGGGGTAACGTCATTGTCGACGATCTGGTTCTCAACTTTAACACGATCAATTATTATGTCCCATCTGGTGTTGGAAATATCTTCAGCCAATCCACGAAATTTGCGTCATGATTCGTTCAACGTATGTGCCTCCCATTACCAGAATATTCTTTGTTCAGGACGGCCCTCGACAAGCCAATTCGACGCGCCGCAGACAATCGCGTTAAAACAACAAAGATGCAGCCGGGGATCGGGAAGGAGGGCGACAAAGAAATTATGGCTGTCACAATGCCCTTGTCAAATTAAGGCCGTTCGTTCTATAAATTGCAGTTACCCTGATCTTCGCACTTGTTTCGTTTCCAGCTGCCTACCGATCCCCTCCAGCCAGTCCTCATCTACCTAGTACAAAATCACAGGAACAGCTATGGAACATACACACGGTACTAACGGGCAGCCTCTTCTAGCTTCCTTCCCCAATGAACTGCTAGAAATGATCCTCCTCGCCGTAGCGGAAGAAGAAGGCATTGGGATCCCAGGAATTGCTAGGCTCGCAAGAGTATGTCCCAGCTTTCGAAGTGTCCTGGAGTATAAGCTATACCGATCTATTACCCATTCCCCAAGTCTACCACTTACTCCCAAGAAGCTTCTCCTTCTAGGCCGGACGTTAGCCGAGAATCGTCAACTTGCGTCACTCGTAACCTCTGTTGACTTTCGGGGCCTCGATTCGTCCAACGACGACCGTCGCCGGTGGAAGGACGACCGATGTAAGTACATCTTCAATTATGTCTCTGACACGGCTAAGGCGCTAATGCGCATGCAGCCCGATGGGCAGAACAGACACTGTAAACGAGTTCGTACTGGCATTATGACAAGACTTAACCAACGTGACGGTGGCAGCGCCATGTCACTTGTAGTAGCACTGGCTCCGAATTTGCATACCGCTTACCTCTCAAGCGAGTTCGACTTTCTTGCTGCTTTACACTTGTTCAAAGAGGCAACAGCGTATCCGAAACTGAAGTCACTCTCATGGTATGCGGGCAGTCGTCCCACACGACAGGGTGTCTACCTCATGAACTTCATCAGCTCGGCGCCAAACCTGGAATATCTTGACCTTAACGGTCTATCCCTACCTGCCACGAGGAACTACACTCCTCCGAACCTCACACGTCTTACCGAGCTGCGGCTTGAAAACTGTCGCTTGCAGCTGGGTGCCATCCGCGACCTTGTGTCAACATGCACTGCGTTGGAGTCTTTTATCCTGACACGAAGTCACGATAGCATACCCCAGACGCTTGATTTTCTAGCCCCAATTTCGCGCACCGTACGCCGGCTCTCTGTTCGGTGTCCTATGCATACCCACTATTTCTGCGTCAACTCCTCGGGAGACGGACTCGTGGCGCCGTTGGGGACAACGACGGCAACGTCAGCAGCTGAAGTAATCCGCAGATTTCCCAATCTACGTCACCTCACCTTCAGCCAGTGCTACGTTCATCGACACAATCCCGCGGTTTGTGAGGATGAAGATTCTGACTGCCGCCAATGGTTGGCCAACCTTGCGGACGCTGCGAGCCAATTGGAACATCTAGAGGGATTGGAAGTGACTCATGTTCACGGTATTACGTTGCAGCATCTTCAATCTATGGCTGAGACCCTGGCAAAACGGCGCCTTATATCGCCTCTGCGTGAAGTAGCGCTCACGCCAATCCCTGAAAGATCCCGAGATATCGAGGTACTGCAGCAGTTCTTTCAGGGCCAGGCTACGCAGGTTCTGTCAAATCTGCCATGAGGCTACGTCCATATACCTATATATGTAGACGTTCTACTAGATACCGCCATTGAACTAGGAATTACGTTTGCTCCTTGACAATTGTCAGCAGTGACATGAGATTGACAAGTACATGTACTAGAGGACAGGCCATGCATTACCCAGAATGAAAGAGAGCCCGATGCCATATACGTAGGTCTATTAACGATACCCCTAGTGACATGATGAAATAAGTTCTCCTTCTGCACTGGTTTTCATTGACTCTGCCCTCAAAAAGCTGAAGCGAGCTTATTATCAACCAAAAAACGAATGTAACTCTATACCCCCTCTCTTCCTTTCCCTCTGCCCTTTCCCTCTCTCAGAGATAGACAGTTCAAGGACTAGTTACCCAACAGCTGCTTAAACACTTCCACCAACTCCGTCTTGCCCTTTTTCGTCTCCCCCGTTGGCTTAGAATTCTCGGCCAGCACTCCGCCAGGGAGAATCCCGAGATTGAGTTCCGCCATCCGCTCCGCCACTCCGGGCGGGAACACCGTAGCGTAGAATTCAGCAAGGCCTGCCTTTTCAACGGGACGCATCTCGAGTTTCTTCCCTGTCGCTTCTTCCCACGCCGCGTGTACGTCTAGCGACGAATAGTCGCGTGGTCCGACGAGGTCAAAGATGTATGGGCTGGATTGGACAGGGGTGCCTTGGCCGGTGGCGAGGAGTTCGGTGGCGACGGCTTCGCCGATATCTTGGGATGCGATCTGTTTCACAAAAATACTCAGTAAACTTACTTTACATACATGTAGCAGTATGATACCTTGAGTCTGTGCGGGAGAAGAGAAGGAGAGGAGAGGAGAGGAGAGGAGGGAACTGACGTGAGACAACTTATAGTCCAACGGGGTCAAGGTGGTAAAAAAGAAACCCGCCTTGGGAATCGTCTCGAGCGCGGCCGCCCAGTTCTCCATAAAATAGCCACAGCGCACAAAGACGACTTCAGGCGCGGCGTCGCGGAGGGTTTGTTCGCCGGCGTGGTTGGCCAAGATCTCGCCCTACACCAGAACACACAAATCAGTATCTAGTCAATCTCTCGTGCACGCAATCAAATCAATGATCCTCAAGGGAGTGAGGGAAGGAGGAAGGGGGAGGGACTCACAAGACCATGATCGTACTGCGCCCCCATACTGGACAGATAAACCAGCCGTTTCACGGACCCTCCCGCCTGAGAAATCGCCGTCTTGATATTCTCGGACACATTCCGCGCATGCGCAATCGTGTCTTTGGGTTCATAAATCGGCGGCTGCACGTTGAAGACGGCGTCCGATCCGGAAAAGTCAAGGGACGAAACATCTTCAATATCCCCCTGCACGGCGGTAAAGCGCGGGTTTGCAGCGAATTCGGAGGGCACGCGGGATAGGTTTCGATCTGTTTATCAATGTTAGAATAGTTACCTTTTTTCTAGGATGACGGTGATGGAAACTGACAAACACCACGGACACTGGGACCGGAAGGATCCGCCAGCAAATGCCGGATCGTCGCCTGAGCGGTCCGGGGAGATGCAGGGACAATGGTGATATGCATGTTGTTTGTTGGTATGTGAGTTAATGGGGTGGTATTGTGACTGGGTTTGATCTGGATCTAGGAGGGTGGATAACAACCGCAAGTATGAATGACTTTGAATGACTACTGAAATTGCTTGATAGTAACAGGATATTCAAGATTAAAAAGACATTTAAATACAACTCGAACCCATCAACTGTTTGGTCAAGTTCGTCACCATTGTTGTCCCGGCGGCGAAGCTTATGGCACCGGCGGAGTAACTCCACACCGTCGCTTCGGGTGGCCTCGTCAGGGTGCGGTAGGACAAGAATGTCCGTGACGTTGCCTTAAAATTCACAAAATGCCACTAACTGCTTCTTTGACCTACGCGGTAGGCGCTGGGAGTTAGTGGCCTGCCAAGAGGCCAGTAGCACAGAGGGGCTTAGTTACCAAGAAAACCCCCCCAAAAATTGATTTCTAATCAGCATTGCGTCGTCTGTCTGTTCGTCTGGAAACTACGTAACGCTTGTATTGAACTGCCCTGTAGACGCTACGTACGTAAGAGGTCACATCTTGGGCAACGCTGTGCATAAAATACGTCGGGCCATTGTAGCCTGGCCTATGACATTGATTGCCCAACTGGGAGACAAAATGCGAAGGAATGCTGCCAACTGCATGCATGCGCGCACAACCGTAAACTCGGCAGCGCCAAGATGAGCTGAATGCCCTTAGTGACGAATGTTACACAGACATGACTCCGAGAACAAGGCCGTTATCTACCTACCCAGTCAAAAGATTGGGTGCGTATCTGCGTGGTGGACGGTGTCGTGTCGAGTGCGACTCCTATTCTTCAAACTCAAACATGTGGCTGCTCTGTGCGCGGCCTGGACTTGCTACTGCGGAGGAGTTGCATGTAGGATAGGAGAGTGACACTCCGTTCTCTGCCACTCATCTCATTTCCACCATTTACAAATCTTAGGAAGGGACTGATCAACAGCATTCGCCCCTTGCATTTTGATAAGGAAGGGAAGATATCATCCGGCTTCATTGCAGTCAAGGGATGTTGATTGGATCGCGTCTGGTTTTTGGATCTGGCCCGACCTGAGAAGAACGTGCGCGTCATAAACCGTTGATATTTTCCATCGTGTACTCCGTCCTCGACTTGAAGCAATACATGTGTTTTCTTTTCACCCCGGCCCCCGGTCCCTTCATACTCTCCAAAGAATTATGGGCCTATATTTCATCATGTCCACGCCAGACCGCCAGGCAAGCAGACAGGCAGGCATGTAGGCAGACAGACCGACAAAACATATCAAAAAAGCTCAAACAGGCCAAGGAGCTTGCCAGCCCGCCTATTCGCCCCACTGGTTGAAACCGGTCCTGTTGGAGTTGGTGTCGGTGGCCTGGTCCTGCTGCTTCCCCCGGTGCTGCTCGACTTGGGAGGCGGCGGTGGCGGGCTAGTGTCTGTAGGAATGAATAAGGTTAGCCCATAGCCCATGGATGTGGTCACTGATGGGTGAGTGCTTACATGGACTCGAGTGACTATAACTGCTGCTGCTGCTGCTGCTGCTACTCTTCGAGCTGGAGCTGGAACTCGAACTCGAGGATGAAGAAGACGACGAAGATGAGGAACTAGAAGAAGAAGAAGACGTCGGTCCCGTGCAATCAGTGACGCGCTGCACCGTGTACAGAGTTGCGCACGGGGGCGTGTTTGAACAGCCGTCGCTGCAGGTCCAGCGGTTGGTGACAGTGGGAAGCGGATCAGCGCAACCGCAGTGCGCCGTCACAGTTGAGAGGATGGCGCATGGTGGCCAAGTGCAAGAGAATGGACAGACAGTCGACGTGGTGGTGATGGTTGGGCAAACAGCTGTGCCAGTGGTGATTATCGCCTGGCCATGAGCGGGGCTCAGAGAGAAGGTGAACAAGGCGAGAACGACAAGCGACTTCATTTTGTGTGAGAGCGAAGCGAGATACGTTGGGTTTGTTTTGTGGCCGATTTGTGTCCTGCATGGACGTGAGGAGAGCGCTGAAATATATGTCGTGTGCGGGATTCAACATCAGGTGAGTGTCATGAAGTTGGGGTGACATGCGCAACGTTGCGCGGCAACGCGCGGGAACTTTCAGCGTCTGCATTCCCGCTCAGGAACGGGCATCATGCAGCCTGGGTAGGGGTAACGTGCCGGGTAATTTTGATATATCTGCGCTCAACACCACAGAAGGGATTCCTCGCTAAAGAAACCAAAACAATTAGACTGCCGTGGCTGCCTCTTGATGTTCACCAGTGGCAAGTGGCAAGTGGCCTTCTTGAAGTTGAGATGGATAGAGACGAAAACGCCCCGACCTCGGGCTTCGAAGAGCCCTGTGCTTACGTAAAGAGGCCTTGTCAGCATGCGACAACAAACGCCTGAGGGCCTGAGGCAGCTGCAACCTACAGCACAGTGCCCCGCACTTTACCTTCACGCCTACCTCACCTACCCAACTTCAGATTCTGCACCACGGTCCCAAGAATCATGACTAGAGAAAACATGTCCATCCTCAATCTACCCGCCGAACTCCTCGACGAGATAGCATCTCATCTCGTCCCCTCAATGAAGGGCGACACCGGTTCTTACGACCCAGACCCTGAATTCCGTCGCTGCCGTCTTGCCCTGCTGTCCCTGGTCAAAGCCGGCAACCACCACCTCCACGCCATAGCCACCCGCCATCTTTACCACACCATCTGCATTGATGATCTACGCTGCCTCTTCGACCTCCTACACACCGCCATCCATCATCCCCGCCTAGCCAGCTTCATTCGCGTGCTCAACCTCACTGCCACCCTCGAAGACGCGCTCGATGACGAGGTTGACGCCAGGTCCGCAGCCCTCTACGCAGCTATCACGCCCGATATGAAAGCTTTCGCCTTTCTAAACTTATGTTTTGGTCCCGATGATGACTTCGGCGATGGCCCGGAGGGTGACTCCAACAATGATCCCTCCGGTAAGTCCCACGAGATCTCCTGGACAACCGCCGATGACTTTGCCGAGCTGTCCTTCGGACTGCTCTTGTGTCTGACCTACAATCTGGAAAGCCTCCACCTGCACGGCCTGGGCTGGGACCAGTCGGAATTTGCCCCGTTGGCCGACATATTTCGATCTGCAGAACTTGACAACGAGGTTGTTTTTCTCCCGCATCTCTCCCGGATTGCGCTCAGTGCCGACCCCCGTGTTGATGGTCCGACTTTGCCAGAGGGGATGCCCCAGTGCTTCATGAGCTCCAAAGGGAACATCAAACATCTGGAGCTGTTTGGGCCATGTCTAATACACTGGGACCTTTCGGAGATTGATGCGAAATGGCGGGGCGTGGAGACAATCCGGGCCAGTTATGCCTATTCGACTGGGGCCTGGTGGTACCACCTTTGCAGCCAGGCAAGGCCGAGGCTGAGAGTAGTGGATTTTGAACTGTCGCCGGGCTCCGTCTTCAGCGATCTAGAGAGATTAGAAGTCGGGTGTAACGATGCGTTTGCGTTGTGCGCTGAATCATTGGAGTATCTCAAGGTTGGTTTGGAGCCTTTTACCGGTGATACTTCATTTCTTGGACCCAAACGGCAACTTTGCGTGCGGGAGATGCACAAGCTGAGGTATCTTGAGACTTCAGTGACAGTCTTGTTTACGTCACCCGACGCCTTGGAGGAGGCGGACATTTGTGATGTGCTGCCGGCGTCGTTGGAGCAGATCTTCCTGAGTGAGGATCTAGCAGAACCGTGGGCCGACCTACCTAAGGATTTGGATGAGGAAGATCCGGAGAGAGAACATGCCAGGCTCGTCGAGAGAGCGTTTCTGCAGTTAATGCTGGAAAGTGAACAGAAACTGTCGAGATTGCAGTCGGTGCGTGTCACGGCGAGGAAAGCTCACTGGACGTTTGATGAGCGGCAGCTGATGTGGGGGCCATATACAGTGGAACAAATGCCACGGAGTCTAACAATTACTTGCGCTCCAAAGCGAGAGCGTGGAGGAGGGTAGCCGAGCACACTCACTGATGTATATTCGCATGCCCACAGGCCTAGTTTACTTACAAGTCAACCCATGAACGATTATCGACGTGGCATATGTGAAGTCGTATTGTGACTCGCACCAACAGATAAATCTTGCTCTTGCATGTGGCTTCCCGCAGGCCTCCCTTTCCTATGTCTTTCGATCGAAGACTATCACGTTGCCAACGTAGCCAAACATTGTACAGCTCAACCCTTGAACAATTGTTTGCGCGGTACTTTATGACTTGGCTACAACCTAGAATTAGAAACTATTCCGCCCTGTGATTCTATCCCACTTTTGAGAGCTTTAAAATAGAAACCTGAAGCCTTTTTTTTAACGGAAACCTAAGGGCTTAATGAGGAAGCCTTGATGAAAAAGTTTAAAGCCTTGTCAAGAAAGATCAATGCCTTTTGACCAAAAGGTTCAATGGCCTTGACGAGAAAGTCCGTATATCATTTATACTCTTACTATAATATGAAATAGAATAGGGTCTTGAACTTGACTTGATGGGGTGGCTTGTTTAAGACGACCACCTCTAGTCGTTAATGGCTTGTATTGACGCTTTCGACTACCTCTTGAAAGGCATCCGTTGCAGATCTGGTTTACGACTGCCGAACCGGCCAGGTTCATGTTTCTGGAGAAGTACCTGTATGGCTGGGAGACTTTCTACACGGCTCCAGTCCCCCCCGATAGACATTGCAAGGTGGGTAGTCTGGTCCAGTCCCAAGCCTAGCCGCGGCCAGGCCAGACCTCCTGGACTCGGAGATGACCCCAGTCAACCCTCGAGCTATTTACGACAGCCTGTTGCTCTGGAAGTTGGGTGGGTAGGTAGGTAGTCACCCCTGAACTAAATATTACGATGATGGCTATGTGTCGTAGCGCCTCATGCCACCTACTTACGGCCCCACCTTGATCCATGTCAGGAACCATCCACATGACCAATGAACGCACCAACACAGCCAAAGCGAGCAGATGGTTGCCGATGCCGAGAAAAATGGGTTCTGGATCTCGCCTGCGGTTATGGAACAGAGGTTTACCAGAAGGCCTAGTGGAAGCCTTGCTTCCGAAACTGCTGTAATGTGCGAACGAATCAATCTGGACACACCAAATTTCCTCTTTCGTACCTCGCCCCCGTGACGCTGCTCAGCCCGGCGATTGGCAAATTCTCTGCAGGTTAGGCTGGCAGTTTGGCAGGTAATACGTTTAGATGGTATAGGTTTAGGTAGATTACTAGTGAGTGATTGGGTCGTCACATTATTTGGGTCCCGGGCAGTCGTGTTGGGCTTATGGTATGGCAGGTACGGCGGAAGAATGGTGACATAAACACCAGCCCACAGATTATTCTAGTGCCTATGTAGCCCACCTCAGCAGTACAGCTAATCTTGCACAATTCATCACCTCTGGCCATCAAGCCGCATCAGGGCTCGAGCACTGTCTGATGCCCCGCTCCGCCGTGACGCGTGGGTGCCAATTCCATTCGCAGGGTTGGAAACACACCTCTTCCACATGCAGTCTAGCATCGGGCATCCGGCATCGTCTCGGAATTTCCCGCTGCCCAATCACCTTAGAACATGTCTCTATTGGTGTCATGAGTTAACGAATAAAAAGCCAACAAGTGTGGTAACTACAAACTAAGCCAGTTTTTCACGAAAGCGACAGAGGCGCCGGGCGAAAATTTCCTCGACTGGCAATAAATTAACAACCCGCCGCACCGATCACGCCCTCGTCGCCACCTCACAAAACTGTTTTTTAGCCCCCCGTCACACTACCTATAGGTACCTAACCTAGAAGTGTTTTATTTTTTTAATGGAGAGCATATTCGGCAACGCTTCATCCGCCAAGACGAGATGGGAGCCCGAGCCGACTCGGCGGGGCACGTTCGGGATCCTCAGCACCTGCATCATCACCCTCGGCCTCTGCATCTGGACAGCGGTGCACTTGAACCTCCCCGCACTCGACGAGGCACCTTGGGATTGGGTGTGCAGGCGGCGGTTGTGGAAGGACTCATGGTCGTGGCCCGGCCAGACGCTGCGCAAGGCCGTCTGGACCATCTTGGGCTTTCTCGCGCCTGAAGTGGCTGCCTTCGCAGCCTATCGTCAATACAAGGAGGCCAGCTCGCTCACTGCCAAGATGAACAAGCTCCGAGAACCTGAAGAAGCAGACCTGGAAGAGGGGGCGGCGAGGCCAGAGTGGAAGACCAGCGGCTAGGTATCAGCTTGCTGGAACTCAACACGTTTGGGCATGCCGTGTGCACTCTTGCCATTTACCTTGCTTGGTGGAAGAAGCCACTGGATGTTGCGCAGCACGTTCGGATTACACTCACTCCTGGCGGCCCTAATGCACAAGAACGGCGCCAGCTCGTTGCAGCGATGTGTATGAAAAGCAGGCTCGATGGCAGCGACTATGAGGATAAAGTTGTGAGGACTGTACGGCCGCGCAACTTGGGTTTCAACTTCGACGTTCCCATCGAACGAAAGGGCTCCAGCAAGAGGTGGACGATTAGCACTAGGGTCCCCCGGCAGTCGACGGCGTTTAACTTGGCCAAAGACAAATTAATGTATGTTCGGCCCGTCCTTATCGACATAGCATTGATTATTTTCTCGGCATTATTTTACCGTCCTCTGCTTCTTCGCTAACCTTTAGGTGGGTGGGGCAGGAGGCGGAAACATGACAGATGTGCTGTGACATTCACAAAAACTACGGGTGCCAGTGACAGCCAACCGGTTAACATCCAAGACGATCTTCCTGAAAACGAATGGGTCGATATCACAGGCTGCGACGTTTCTCGGTGGGTTTTTGCTCATGAGTTGGATTCATGGCAGTCGTTACCTCGGGATTCGGTTTGTGACCGCATGCGAAATTTCCCACAGCTTGTGGACTTCCAAGAGGACCGGCTTGTATATCTCGGCTTCAGCCTTCTCGGGCTCATTTATGGGGGGTTACATTGCGCCGCCTGGAACGCCCCATTTACTACTAATGTCGAAGCTTTGCTCTGGCGAATTTCTAGCGTGGCCGCCTCCTCAGCGGGCATCCTGTTACCACTCCTCTGGGAGTTTTCTTCTAAGGACCAGCATACCCAAGATTTTGGGAAACTCCTCGGTTTCGTGATGAAGTGGGCTGAGGAGAAAGTTGGGGTTATACGTATCTATTCAAAACGGTGTGAACGCGGTCCGAAAAGGTGGCTCGCCGTTACCGCGTGGATTATAGTGCGTTATTTCTACATTGTCGCTAGGTTCCTAATATTGTTCGTTCGCCTAGCTTTCTTCTTTGGTTTCATCTTGCTCTACTGCGTCGCTCGGGTCTATTTGGTTGTCGAGTGTTTTATCAACCTTGCTCACCTACCAGATTCCGCGTTCCAAGTGCCAGTATGGTCGCAGTACATGCCGCACATATCTTGACCGCGGAGACTGGAGGTGGAAGGGAGCTAGCATTTGAGCACATGGATAGATATACAAACAAATAAACATTTTATGGTGCGGTATGCTTTCAGTCCACACTCAACTTGCCCCCATTGAAGAGTGTTGTTAATATCCTAGAAACGTCAAGTTGCACACTGAAAGGGAACTGTGGAAAAGAAAAGGCACGACCTGCACTAAATTGATGCGTTCTTTCCATTTCCATTTCCATTTCCATTTCCATTTCAATTGTCAACATACCAACTTGAACCCCCTCAGGCACTCGACTCGACTCAACTCGAATCGACGCGAGGGCATCAATGTATCATCAAACAATACAGCTGCAAAGCAAATCCGGACTTTGGGGGCCAAGGGGAACCGATCACTCTGTGCTCCGAGCTACTCAACGACAGCCTCAACTGTACTGTTTCTCAGCGAGGTTGGGTAGGTACCTAGGTAAGATAAGGTAATCATCCCTATCTAGTACATGTACATGTACTTGACCCCCTAAGCTTAACACTAGACTACGACGATCAAATGGCTGCCGCAAAAGCCTCAGCTGCCTAGGTACCTACCTAGGTAGGTACTTAACAAGGAAACAGTCGCGTAGAATTAAAAGAGCCGACGAGTCCGTGTTTGAGCGAACAGACAGACAGACATATAGAAACAAGAAAGAATATCATTCTACGTTACTTTACTTTTCATTACATAGGTACATACATATCTACCAACGCCAACTCCAACTCCAAGTCCAGCTTAAACCACCTCCAAGCACGATTCAAAATCATCACCGCAACCTCGCCCGCCAGGTAAAATGCTTCTTTGGCGCCTCCGCCAAAACCCTCATAGCCTCGGCATCCCCCGCCTCCGACCCTCCCTCAATAATAACCGCCTCTCTCGCCAGTTCCGCATACTTGGCCGCCATCTTTGCATCTCCCAACATGTTATAATTTAGCGCAATCAGCGTGTAGGCTCCTCCCATCTCTACTTCCATCCGCTCGTCCTTGTACAGTTTCACCAATTTCCGCAACAACCCTGTGGTTATCTCCCTGTCGTTAACATCCGCCAGGCGCGCTTCGATTTCCTTCATCTCCTGGAGGCGGCGGTCCGATTGTGCTGCGGCTTTGGCCGGTAGTTGACACTGCGAGCATCCACAGGTGAACCCCCAGGCCTGACGGGCGCGGTGCATGCGTTTCTCGCGTGGCTCCGTGGAATCAAGGTAGGTGATGGAGAGTTCCTCTCCTGGGGCAACATCGCGCACGATAGTGGTGGTGTGGGTAAGGGTCTTGTCGACACGGAAAGCCACGTTGGGTCGACAGTCGTGGTTGAAACGGGACACCTCGGGGAAATTCCCGTAGTGGTGGCCAGCAGGGCCGCCCAGGTCCATTTGAAAGGAGTTGGTTGCCAGGATGTCTGCAATGCGATGCCCACCGAAATGCCCCATTTGGGAGAGGAAGGCCTCCCGCCGTGCGGGAGGGAGTTGGGATATGGCAGCGTCAAGGAGAGGGTATTGCTCGGCTGGGGGGATGGTTTCGAGGAGGCCGCGGTGGATGAGTACGGCAGGGGGTTGGATCATGACGGTGTCGCCGCGGTGGAGGGTGCGGTTGGCGATGACGCCGAGGCCCTTTCCGGGGACTTGGGCGATGTAGTAGGGTGCGGGACCATGGGATAGGCTCATAAAGGAGCTTTCGACCTTTTTCAACCCGTTGAGGTTGTTGCTAGTGGTGATGGCGACGATGCCCCGGCCATCGGCGAATCCCCGGTTTGCGTAGATACAGAACTTGCCTGCGCATTTCCCAGGCCCTTCCCATTTTGACGGTGCCTTTTCATGTCTTTTTGTGGTGTCTCGTTCAAATGGTTTGGCGAAAAACCGAGGCTCTTCAATGTCGTCGATCCCACATGCCAGACATGGTGGTGCCGGTCGCCACAGACAAGAATCGAGCGAGCCAAACGATTGTGCGGCGCCCGCGCACGCAGCCAGACAGAGTGATGAATAGGTGATCCGCATCGTTCTATTGATTTTTGGGATTAGCACACCGAAATTGAGCAGTTGAACATCATTTCGAGATTCTCAACACCGTTGAACATGGAAAAGGATGGTTTCGGCGCACGGTGTTTCACCATGGTGCCTGAAACACAGCATCTCAGGGGTTGCAGCCGCCAAGAATGTTTCAACACGCCAAACCACGTGGTGCGAATGCCATCCATCCTCGTCAATGACGTCGGCACCATCGCGAAAGCATTTCGTCGACAACGCATTTCTATAGCGGATGGCTATGGTAGAATCCGACAGGAAATGGAGGAACGAAGTTGCAAATGACGCTATTGCTCTTACGTGGAAGGCACGACTGCGCTGATGCTCCAGTCGTGATTTTGCCCCCGCTTGCCTCTTCTCTTCCTCCTCAACGTCCAATTCCCTGAATCGACCATACAGCCTCGAAAGCGATGGCCCCCCAAATCAATTGGCGATCGGAGAATTTCCGTCTGTTTCGTGCTCGGCGCCGCGCCGGGTTTCTGGTTCGCTTGCGACAAGAGTGTGCAGTTGTGCTCGGCGCCGAGAGGACAACGTCTCGGCGGCGTGGTATCTTGGGATGACACACCAGAGGGAGTCAACGAACAACAGGGCAAGATGGAGGAGCGGGGACGCACCCGCACCCACACCCGACAGCGAAGCGAACGAGTATTTATCAGGCTTGGCAGATTTCCGGAAGTTGGAGATCGACGAGCACCCAAATTAAGAAACACGACATATCAAACTCTAGCTTTAGCCGGTTAGAAGCGCAAGCGGCATGATATTCGCAGACCTGCGGATAGGGGACCTGCCTATCACCGTCGTCGACTCCCCCTTTCTCTCAAATTGCGGCTGATGGGTCTTTCATTACTAACTACAAGTCGGGATTTTTTCCGTCTCGCACGACCAAGTTTCGCGATGGGTTGGGTCTGGGGACCTCCGGGTTCACGGATTCTCCCCGCATGTCCTGAATCCGCCAGAACGGTTCCGCTTTGAGATATAATGGTCCATGCCTGGGGAGTGGATTACAATATTTGTTCGGTCTTCACTGTGCTTGACACACACCCGAGTCTGGCCGTCTTTCACATAAGCCGAGAATTCCATCCATCCATCCACCATGTTGTCAAAGTGGTACTGGGGCTTGCTCGCCACCCCCCTCGCGAACTGCCTTCCCCAACCTCAAGGACCTGGGGCCCCAATCAGCCCACCTACGGTCAACAACATGACAATGTTCGGCACAGGCTGTCCCATTGGTGGCGCCGGTATTAGCCAGGTGACGGCTGGAGGCACTCCCGTCTTCGTCTTTCGTGAATGGGGACTGGTGCTGCCAAGCCCAGAGAGTGCGACGGCCGAGGCAGTCTCGAAATGGTGCACCGAAGAGATCCAGCTTGGGAATGGTCCCGTGGGTATGCGTCTACGCATCGGTAGCGTCACGGTGGGTGGCTGGGCTCAACTGGATGCGGGGACCAAGATCTCCCTGCAGGTCGAGACCCGACTGGGAGGTGTCGAGGCTGGGGTAAGGAACCTGAACCTTGTCACACGACCCATGACATGTTCATATCACATTCTTGGCTAACCGTATATCATCAACGGTGCAGAAGAAGGCACTCACGATTGGCCCAGAGGCCGTCAAGGACAACAAGTTCGAGGTCGTTTTGGATACTGAGCCGACAACCATTTGGTCTGGTTGCGTTGGCCCTTCTGGGGACGTGCCTCATCTCACGGTCAAGACAACCGTGGGCTTGGTTGGGACGAAGGGCGTCCTCGGCGGAGATAACACCGACATGGCCAAAGGACTGAGAATCAACTTTAGGCCGGTTTGGGACCCCTGTCCGGCTACCTAAAAAAACAAGCAACGACGGAGTGCGAAGGCGCGGGAGGATGCTAGCGCAGCGCAGGATTTGTTACCTAAACAATTAGGTGCGGTTACCGGAACAGTCAGAACCTTGATGTCTTGCCGGAGGCAAAAGTAATTATATCCGGCTGTTCTTACGCAGTATGAAAAAAGTCATCCCCGCATTGACTTGTTGGACGCAAGGTTTCTGCGAGGGCGAACACCAATCATCAGTTCGGGGTTTGCAACCACCAACTGGCGGTGTCAGCCCATTTTTTCTGCTTCGTATCACACCAGTGGCCAGCTAGGCCCATCAAATGATGACGCGCAACCCCTCACTTGGGAAAAGCAGGTTGATTCGGTCGAAGCAGGTTGATTCGGTCGAGGCAGGCAGCCCCCCCGCGAAGAGCATGCCGTGAACTGCAAGAATGTTGCACTAAAATTACCGACAGAGCGGGCGCCGCCAGAGACATTCCTTCAAAGCCGGGACTTTTGGCGGGGCTCAAGGGGGGTCAGCGTGAGGCAAGGGCTTGGCGAGCTCCCAGATAGGGAATATCACAACCAAATTCGCGGGGTTGCAGCTCACTGTGCAGGGAAGCTCTTCCGCTACCTCGCTGTCGGAAGTCGACCCGGCCAATCCACGGAGGCCGAGCGATCCTCTCTCGCCTGTTTCTTCTCGCAAAATCACATTCCCTGTCTCTCTCACTCTCTCTCCACCTCTCGCCCCCGTCTTTTTTTGCCCATAATGGACTTGGTAAATAACTATTACGAGAGGAAAAAGTTCTAATCTTGCGCAACAAAAACTTTGAGCTGTGAAGGTGGCGAATAGCTTTACACCCTTTTGGAGCTGTCGCGGTCTGGATCTCTTCTCTTCTGGGGGGCAAGAAAAGGCTCTGAGACAACCCTCACCGGTTGGTCACAGAGGGATGAACAAGGCCAGCTGTGGCTGCGTGCGCCTGTCCGTTTACTGCATTAGCGTATGTTTTGATGACTGAACTGCTGCAAGTGGCGGGTAACTAACGTGAGTTATCCTGGAGGTGCATCCACACCCCCCCGTCGTCCATGCACGAAACAGCGGTCTTGATTGGAACGAGACCGTACAGGGGGAGTCTCCCCCCAACAGACACGACCTGCCGTTGCAATTTTTTTTTCTTCTTCCCTGTCTCTTGGGAGGTTTCTTTTTTTTTTCGGGCTCCCCCTCGGGATTCCCGTATAAGATTGCAGCATGTCCTGTGTCTGTCTAGCTGCTTGTCTTTGCATCGGCCACACCCCTCTTTTTATGTTTTGAAGGCTGAAAAAGTTCGCGCAGCATTTTTCATCTGATCTCATCTCGTCTCCCCTAGCTGCGGGTAACACAAACCAAACCCGCTGTGGCTTGCAGCAGCGACAACAACAATAACAACAGCAACAACCATGGGCACGTCGGAAAAGTCGCTGTCTGGCGACGGCAAAGATGCTGCTGGCGGTGCTTCGCCTGTTCTCACCCAGGTTCCCTCTCCCGAGGCACCCGCCACTTGGGATCCAGAGGAAGAGCGCAAGCTTGTTCGCAAGATTGACTTTCTGCTGATCCCGGCATGCTGGGCTATTTCATTACTGGCGTTTATGGACAGGGCAAAGTGAGACACCACACCACGATCACCACTACTGAAGCAGACAGAAAGAAAATGATGCTGACACTCGTTTGAAAAGTCTTGGCAATGCCAGCATCGCGGGTTTGAACGCCGATCTCAAGCTGGATTCCAACCAGTTTAGCATGTCGATTATTACATTCTACTGTGAGCACCCAACAACAAGACAAGCGGCGTTATTGACAATTTTGCTAATACGGTCGGGTACTTTTAGTCGGCTACATTGTCTGGGTCCCCTTTGGCAACTTCATCCTCTCCCGCGTTCGCCCTTCTCTCTATTTCCCCCTGATCATGTTCCTCTGGGGTGCTGTCACCGCCGGCATGGCGGGTATCAAATCCTACCCGCAGCTCCTCGGTCTGCGCACCATCCTCGGCGTGCTCGAGGCCGGCGTTGCTCCCGGCGTGACCCTCATGTTCTCGTGCTGGTATCGGCCCGAGGAGCTGGGTAAGCGGTCCTCCGTGTTCATGACGGCCGGCCAGCTAGGCGGTGCCTTTGGCGGATTGATTGCCGGCGGCGTCATGACCAACCTGGAGGGTTCTCGTGGCTTGCGTGGTTGGCGCTGGTTGTTCCTGGTGGAGGGAATAGTCACCATGTTCTGCTCCGTCGTGGCGGCCTTTGTGCTACCGGACTATCCCGCCAACTGTAAGAAGTTGACGCAAAAGCAGAGGGATATTGCGATTGCCAGACTCAAAAAGGTTGGCATTGTCGTTACCGAAGATACGACGAAGCGTGGTGAAGTGTTGGCGACGGCGATCCCGGCGCTGAAGAGGGCTTTGAAGGATTGGCGCACGTATGCTTTTGCGGTTGCCTCGGCGGTAAGTTTTTTTTTTCCCTTTCCAGCAGCCAACCTTTTTACAATGTGTTGGTGAGAGAAAAACTTTGGTACGGCGGTGCTAATGAAGTCTGCAGTTTGTGAGCGCGGCTCTCCTCATGGCTTACTTTTATCCTCCTCTGGTCCGCGGTCTCGGCTACAAGGATCCCATCATGGCGCAGTACATGACGGTATGTTTTCTCGAGAATGTTCCCAGAGTCCGCAGCACTGATTTGACGGTTCTTTAGGTCCCCATCTGGGTCGTTGCTTTTGTCTTTGCCATGTGTGCTGGTTGGATTTGCGACAGGTGGCCACACTACCGTGCGTGGCTGATCGTGTCGGGTTTCGGACTACTCAGCGTCATGGCCATTGCCGCATGCGCCGTGTACGACTTCACCGCGCGGTATGTCCTGCTGGCATTCATGACCGGTGGTCTCTGGGGCGGTTTCTCCCAGTCACTGGCCTACATTGCCGAGGTGTTCCAGGAAATGCCACCCGAGGTGCGGGCCGTCCAGATTGGCGTCATGACGGCCGCTGCCAACACGGGTAATATCTATGGTGCGTATCTGTGGCCGGCGGAGAATGCTCCTAAGCATTTGTTGGGCTTTGGCATGGTGGCGAGCACGTCGGCCGTGGCGGCGTTTTTGTTCTGGGTCATCTGGTTCGGTGATACCCGCAAGCGACGTCTGGCTGCGCGGGCTCAGGCTCAGGCTCAGGCTTAGGCGGGCTCACTGGGGCCTGGTCCGGATTGCAGATGTGTGTCTGTCTGTTTTAGCTACAGTTGACTATCTTTGCCATCCCAAATTGAAGTTTAGTCACCACTTGCCATCTTGTCTACTTGCTGGGTCGTCCACTTCCTGGTTACCCTTCCACTTTCCACTGTTCGTACGTACACTTCACTTCTGGTTATCCTTCTTGACCGCTCATGCATACCTAGGCTATCTAGGCAAGTACGTATGCATTGCAGACTGATTGCGGCCCCTCCGACTCCAACGTCGCAATACTGTTCTTCAAATTAACCCGCGCCCTCTCTTCCAATAACCCCCCAAACAAGTCCGTGAGATAAATCCTCTCTCTGGCCAAAAACCCCTTTAGGACTCTCGCCCTTCCCTCTCGCCATTTTGTGTTAGAAACATGTCCGTATTCTTGTCGCACTGCTTTTTCATAGGCACTGAATTCGGAAGAGTCCGCGGCGAGGATACTTAGATCCATATCCAAGAAAAGCTTCGCATCTTGTACTTGTGGTGACCCTTCGGGGACAAGTAGAGCGGTTGCGGAAGGGGCGGTATGTGTTGCGGTGGCTTCGATCATGATTCGTATTCTCTCGAGCCTTTCTGCGTCAATCCCCTGCCTCGTGCTGTCCAGTTTGTCCAGCTTGTCGGGTTCGACGCTGTCTGGTTCTGACTCCAGTTCAACGATTCCATGCTGTTCTCGTAAAGTTCGCACCGCCAGCGCTGCGCTTTCGACCTCATTTTGGCCCGCCGGCGCATGGACGTCATAGATCGCATCATGGAACCAAATTGCTGCTTCAACAGCGTAGGGGTCCATAAAATGCGAATGGTGAGTTTTTAACAGGTCCAAGAGGGCGGAGATGTGTGACGTGGTGTGGTAGTGGCGGGTGGGAGCGTCGTAGTGAGCGGTGAGGGTTTGGATTATAGAGGGAGTGATGAGGGACATTTTAACTCCGATGCAAGTAAAGTGGTTTTGGCTTGTTGAGTTGGTTGTCAAGAGACAAGTTCTGATGGATGGAACAGGGAGAGGTTGTGATTCAGCTGGCTTGGCGGTGAAGGCACCAGCAATCACGTGCTCAGACACACACCTGCTGTCGCGTTGCATCCCAACTCTCTCTCAAGAGGCAGGAAATGTGGTTGTGTTGACTTTGCGGAAAATGACAAAAAGGGGCTCCCCCAAACTGGGGGGGGGGGGCAAAAAATGCGAAGTGTGAGGCTCGAACTCACGACCTTTGGATTGCTCTGATGTCTAACCAGATCATTTTATGAGACCAACGCTCTACCAACTGAGCCAACCTCGCTGATTGGTTATTAGACAGGGATGCCCAATCGAATCTCATGACGTTGACTCTGAAGGTACGTCCACCCCATTCCCCTCCGACTTGTCATTCTCCCTCGTCATCTCCCATCCTCTCCCCCTATATCTTTTCGGCCAAATCCCACACCTCCCCGGCGCCAAAATGCCATTCGGATCCAGCGCATCTTTGAGTTTCTCATTAAACTTCATCAACGCCCCTCCATTCCAACTATACGTTCTCGCGACCTGATCCATCAAGACCAAATGCGTTCGATATTCGCCGTAGCCGCATTTCGCCGCTTCATCGATAAGATCGCGTAGACAATTCATCGCCGCGGTTTTACGCTCGGGGTCATCGCGATCAAAGACAATCTCCACGATCAAATGCATCTCCCGCAACCCGACGCAAAACGCAGGGAAAAAATCAATCCCGTATTTCTCGTGGAGGGTTTTCCCCAGAGAGAATAGCCGGAGGGCATCGGCCGCGCGGATCGGACTTACAGGGGAGAAGGCGATATGCGCGCCGTTGGGCGTCCAGTTCACCCAGCGGAGTTCCTGAATGTCCGGGATCCCGGCGGCGATGCGGTCGCGGCTGAAGAAATATTCATCGGCGGGAAGGTTGGAAGGGTCGATCTTTTTGGCACCCGAGATCTTGGTGAATTCGGCGTCGATGATGGCGAGTTTGTACCCCCGGATGTGCGGAGGGCCGTAGCACATGCCGTAGTAGGCCCAGGCGTGGTCGCCAGTTGGGGTAGCGGCGGCGGCGCGACGGACGATATCGGAGGGGATGGGGCCGTTGCCGGTGTAAAAGTGGGAACGAGGCAAGCCTCGGGCGGCAATGGCTTGAATGACGTGACGGACTTGGGCGACGTTTTCAAGAATCATGGAGATGCGAAGGGGGCGGATGATTTCCATGAGAGGTCCGAGGTCTTCTTCGTTTTGGAATGTGTACATCTAGAGAAAATAAGCAGTCTGCATTTTAGCATCTTAGGATATCACTTACAAAACTTTCATAGCCTCCGGGGTTCGGCATTAGTGTCATGCCCATTTTGGTGACGATGCCAAAGTTTGACTGGGAAAAGATACCGCTGGAGATGCCGGTCAGACTAGAACAGCAACACACAGGCGATCACTCACTCAGAATACGGTCCAAAGCCATATGGGAACGTCTGCCAGGTGTTGTTCCCAGGCAAGGCGCCCATGCCAGTTCGGATGACCTCGCCAGTTGGCAACACAACCTCGAGACCCGAATGACACGCCCAGTGGTCTCCGTAGGGTGTATAGCCCACACCCCGATCAATGGTGTTGCCGAGAACAGATCCTCCCCCCACGTCCGGCGTGTCTATCCACATGTGGTTGTAGCCTTTTTCCTGCAGCGCGTCGTAGAGAGCATAAAAGGAAACACCAGGTTCCACGAGACAGGTGTAATCCTCGGGGTTTATATCGAGAATCTTGTTCATGCGCTTGCCAAGGTCAACCGTCACGGAACCGCGTACTCGGGGTGCAGCTCCGCCGTATCCTACTGTTCGTCGGAATTAGCTTCCCCATCAATATGTCAATACTGGGGACATGATGGGACAACAAACAATTCCGGCCCATGGATATGGGAAATATGGGGATGCGATACTTATTTGCCCAGTGAACAATTTGTTGAACTTCCTCGGTACTTCCGGGGTAGACAACAGCTGATGCGACTAGTTCCTCTTCGTCCAGGATGGTCATCATGTCGTGGGTGTTGGGGTCTGCAACCTGCTTTCTCAGTATTGGATAATCAAGTAGGGACGAAGATACCAACGTTCCATATACCAGCCATCTCTCAGAGGTTTGTCATTGACCTCCACGTTCTCGACTCCCAGCGTTCCCCCAAGTTCGTCGAGGGCCGCCACGAATTCATCTCTCTCGATGCCCTGGGGAATAACAGGTAATCGCTGTCTCTCGCGTCTTGGCTTGGTACGTCCATCAAAGACTCCTTCCTTGGCTTTTGTGGCCTTTTCGAGGAGAAAGGTTGGGATGCCCGAGTGCGTTCCCGGAAGGGTGGGCACCGCCGAGGAAGCTTCATCAGCGAACGACATGATGACTCTATGTTTTTGGAGACACAGGCATCAATGAGAGATTTCAACAAGTTCACAACTTATACATCTACAAGGAATTATATCTTTCATGGTTGCGGAACCACATCTACAACCGTCGACTCGACTCTACTCGACTTACCCCGCCGCTAGAATATCACGATGCTTACTCCGCACTGCACCGTACCACGTCGGCTGTCGGCAGATGGGAACCAGACATTCCCCTCACACATGATTCAAGATTGACTTTGTCCCCGCCGAATCGCCGAATCATTTGATGCAAACTTCTTAGTAGGTCCGGATATGCTTCCCCGCTGGCGGTCGCACAGAGGATGCGTTCGATTGGCGAGTTCCGGGGGGTCCGTCAATGGGTGCAAATGTGGTGGGTGATTGTGATCTCGACAACTGGCGACGACAACCACCAAAAAAAAAAAAGAAATCCAGGTTATGAGATAGGTACGTCATCGGAGAATATTCAACGCTCATCACTGTTCGTATTACCAGCCGCAGTTGTCACGTCACATCACCATCGCAATAAAACGAGTTGATATTTCTTTGTGCTGGCAGGAGGGCCCAGCGGGATGGTCTCGCCAAGAAAATGTGGCGCATCAAATACGAGGCCACCTTCATGGTCTTCTTTGTTGCATTTTGGCCAATAATGGACGGGTGTGGTGGTTCTGGGCCTGTCACCAGACGCCACCAGATATTGAGGGGGGTGGTGTGGTGTGAGTGAAGGGGGGGACGAGAAAGTTGGGGTTGACTTCACCACCTCACTCGAATATTGACAGCTGCCACATTACGAATACGGTCGCCCCAGCTTACTGATCCGGTGTGTTGGATAGGACCTTGAAAGGGTACAAGCAGGAACCCGGATTTGATAATGGCGCTTCGTCTGGTCTCTTTGTTTCGGTTCCCGCTTCAGGACAGCTCATAGGTAGAGAGGTAGGTAGGTATATTGTCATGACGGCGGTGAATACGAGCCGGGGTTGTATATTAAACCGGCTGCATTCCCGGGAAATTAGACAGCGAGCTCATGTCCACAGTGTCGAATGCCAGCAGCTCTAGCCTCTGTTGAACAACACAAGACAATACAGTCTATACATCCCTAGCCCTTGAACGCGGTCAAGATGCATTTGCTCACCTTCCTTCTCACTGTGCTGTCTACCATGTAAGTTATCATATACGCTACCACTGTATCCCACCATCTCTAAAAAATGCAGAATCACATCGGCGACCGCCCAGAATGACTACTTCAGCACCACGATAACTGCACCTCCGAATCCCCACGCCACGGGGTGTCCCACCATCACCGCCACCACCAACCAATGCCGCACCTGCTCGTATCCGCAATGTCTGTACCTCACTACCGTCACTCAGCGCTGTGCCTGTCCCAAGGATCCGTTTACCTCTTTCACCTCATTTCCATGTGAGCTACGCTGTACGGGGAATGTGGGGTGTATCACTTCGTGGAGTGTCGTGACGGCGACGGGGTGTTCTAGCTCTACCTCGGGGTCGTCGTCTAGCTCCAAGTCAAAGTCAAAGTCAAGTTCCAGTTCCAGCACTGGCTCTGACTCGACATCGACATCTAAATCAAAATCGAGACACCACAGCACAGACACGGGATTCTGTGGAGGAGGAGGAACATCGGAATATACCCCGTCTGGCACGCACACACAGACACACCCTTATTTCACGCACAGTTTTACCAAAACAGGTTCGGCAACAGCAACAGCAACGGGGACAGGAACGAGAGTGCCGTTTCCGCCGGCTACGTCGGGGGTGGTCATTTCTAGCGGTTCGCGTCGGAGATTGGCGCCGTTTAGGTTTTGGTGATAGCGCCTGGAGGTAAGGTTTGGTGTTTGGTGTCTTATTACATGTTTACATACATGAATTTGTCATTTTGTACTTGTCAGCTAAGGGGGACTCATAATGGGTGGTGGACGATATGGAATGAGTCAGATGAAGATTTCGGTTTGCCTGGGTTTGACTGAGAAGTGGGGAGTTTGTTTGGGACAAGCTAGTGGCGAAACAACCCTTATTTGTCGTAGTAATCTCTTGGTTTCTGTTTGCGTTGAGGTTTCAGCGCTGTGAATTGGGTCATGTTGAACCAGTGAGCCACGCTGAACTGTAGGTGACTCAACGCGTGTTGGCCAAAGTTTAGTATATAATATACAAAAGGGATTACCGCCTCCCTAGGTAGGTAGGTAGGTAGGTAGTTAGGTAGGCAGGCTCATTTCCTTCATACTCCAAAATACTTTTCCCAAAATGTCGCTCGTATTCGGCGGGATTCCGTTCGACATTGCCGACCTGGTGTTCACCTTCTTTCACAATGATCGTCGCCAAGTTGATGTTGTCAACGAGGTCAGCAACCGGCCCCTCCGAGCCGAGCAGAGCCTGAACCGGTACAAGAAAGTCCATTTCAAATTCAACAGGGAAAACGACCAGGACCTCCGCTACGACAGGGAACATGACATCCACCACTTTTTCCGCCTCATCTCCGAGGACCAGCCTGAGATAAAAGACCACGTCGAGTCCGTCGAGCTGCTTACCGGCGTCAACGAATTTCTCGACCACCACAACACGCCCGTCTGTGTGCCGTCGAGCCCGAACCTGTCTCCCTGGGTGAAGCGGGATCGGCAGGACAGCGACCAGGACAAATTCCGCCAGGAGGCGCGCAAGCGGGAGATCGCGCTCGGCAACATTTTCCACCTCTCGGAAATTCTCGTCCGCGAGCTCCCCGACATTGTCATCTTCACGACCGACTACTCGCTGCTCGAGCAATCTGATCTCCCGGAAATCATCTCCAAACTGCGAAATCTGCAACACCTAACGGTGCTCAACAATTTAGATTCCGCCATCGTTTGCGAGGGAGATACGCCCAGTACTTCGGCCGACATGTCTGAGATTTTTCTCAATCCAAACCTGCGGAGCATCTCCACCGTGTTTAACCTCAGCAATTTCGACCATCCGGCCGATCGGATCGAGAACATGACGCAGCACAGAATCTCCCTTCCGAATTTACATACACTCTCGCTGATCGACTCGACTTCCCATCCGCCCTTCTTACATGCGTTGCTGCAAAAATGCCATCATCTTTCGAAACTGACGTATTTCCTCGCGCAGGAACTCGATTCTCCTCCCGAGACAACCGATCAAAACGGACAGCTGATTGGGCCTCCAGCAAGATATACCAGGTTACGAGTATCGTCTTGGCTAGCCCTAGTCACAGTCCTCCCTGCCACTCTGCAAAAGCTGAAAATCTCCGTCGACGTTTCCGAAACAACTCGCACGGCTCCCGCGGCGCTACATCCAGGCTGGCTGGTCCGGTCCGGTCGAATCACCTCGCTAATGCGGCTATCGCGACTAGTCAAGTTGGAAATTCCGCTGTATCTTCTCTTTGGCGGAGGGTTGGGGGATATCCATAACCCCGTTGGAGCAGCAGGCGTGAAACTCGAAGAGATTTTACCCCCGACGTTAAAAAAGATCTATCTCCGTGATGATTATATTCTAGAAACGGACCTGCATCGTTCTGTACCCGCCGAAATCCTCGGTAAACTACGCATATATTTACTCTTCAAAAAGGACAGCGGCAACAAGTTGAATGAGCTGCGTCTGGTGTTGCGCGGTCGGGGGGTGAACGATAAAAAAGAACCGAAGAAGAAATGTTTGCAGCAGTTGGCCGCGCTGCGCGGTGTAGAGGGGCTTAGAACATTCGAGAGGATAGGGAGGGAAGGAGACACAAGAATTACGGTGCAGTTTAGGCTGAAATCAAAACTCACAAAGAGTGGTGTGTGTTTGGATACGGTGAAGCAGACAGTGGCCTTTAACCCCACCAGGTTGGCACTGCCAGAAGGATACGAGACTGGAATGATGGGGTATCCAGAGAGAGAAAGGGTGAAGCAGGCGAGGGCATTTTTTGAGAATGTGTCGGAGGAAAGCTTGAAGTAGAACCTGGAAAGACCTGAGCGGTTGGCTGAGGGATGATGTTGTTCATATCTGGTTTTCTTCAACGTCTACGATGCAATCGACTAGTGTAAAAGATGATGAAATCGCCAAAATAGAACGCGAGTAAACATAAAATGAGAAAAGGTCATGTCGTCGTAACCATCCTTCGTACCAGTCTGTAATCTAATCCTTCTTGATCAAGCGGGCCAGAGAGAACAAGGACACCATAACGTCATAAACCAATCCGTACCCATACGTGCTTCTTTTTCCCTTCCAACATAAATCCAGATGAACAAAAAGCGAGAAAAGGTCGTCATGTCGTCATTAAGCAATCTTTTTTGCTCTGTACTTGTGGCCATAGTTGGCAGCTTTTCCCCCTTCCCCTTTTTCAATCCAAACCCAAGAAGCTGCAAATCCAGAAGAAGCGGAAAGACACAAACCGAAACATTGCGAGAGCATAAGAAAAGAACGAAGAAAAAAACAGGGAAAAAGAGGAGCCAAAAAAAAAAAGGGAAGAAGAAAAGGAAAAAGAACGGTAAAGGAAAAAAAAAACGACTGACACCGAATCTATAGTGGATACTTCAGCACCCATACCTCATTTCAACATAACCAACCCAACAAACCCTACGACATCGCAGGCCTAGGACCGATTCGAAGACCTTGGTTCCAACAACGATGAAATAGACAATGACCGTGAGTTGTCAACATGACTTGCAAGAGGATTGACCACCGGGCTACTTGGACCGCCGCTTGCCATCCCCATAAAGGGATTTCCTCGCGCAATTCCAAATGACGTAGCGCTTCCCGACAGACCGCGGTCTAAATAGTTCCATGAAGGCATCGGGGTGAAGGACATGTGGGTAATAGAACTGGAACCTGCGTTGGCATAACCTCCATATTGGTGGTCACCCAGCCGGTTGTATTCCGCGAGGGCACTCTGGGCAACAAGTGTCGCAGAGTCGGCGGTGAGAGCGTCAATCCCGAAAGTTGGGAGGTGCGTGTTGAACGCCATTGGAGATACCGGGGTCATGGGTCGCGTGGGTCGGAATGGGGGTGTGTCCTCGATGACGATTGGTGCGTCGCTGCTTCCAGGCTTGGGTTTCGTTGGTAGTACCGCGGGAACGGGAGTGCGAGCCTGTTGACTGCTCTCAGCTTGGGAGGTGACTGGGCTTTCGGCGGCTGAATCATTCGAAACGGCATCATGTGTTGTTGTGGCCGATGTGATCATGCCTGGATCGGCCGGCAAGTCGTCTGCCATGCCGCGGTGGGGGCTGTTACGATGGGCAGCATGTGTATTCTCTTCCACCTCCTCGTTGTTCACTTCTGCCTCCTCGTTGTTGACTTCTGCCCCCTCATTGTTGACTTCTGCCCCCTCATTGTTGACTTCTGTTGCCTCCTCTAGATCTCCACTGTCTTCCCCAGCAACTTCCTCTCGGGACTCATCTTGAATTATCTGATCTTGGGGCGATTGGGTCGAGGAGGCTTGAACACGAGTTGATCCACCCAAAGATCTCTCGCCCTGAGCCACTTCTGGAGACGTTCGGCTTGCGGATGTTTCGTCTGGGTGCGCCTTATCGGGCTGGGGAGTCTCATTGGGTGTTTCTTCGTCCACGCTCGAGTGATCCGAGAGTTCATCCACAGTCGACTCATCGAGAGACGGTTCATCCCGAAGCCCTACTTCATCTTGCGGATTTTGCAATGCTTCTCTCGCTTGTTCCTGAAGTGTTTCCTCGCGAGGTGCTGCCTCAGCCCGTGATGCCACCACAGCCTGTGATGCTGCCCGATCAGGAGACGCCTCTGGAGCTGGTGGGGTGCATTCGGGTCCCGTCAGAATTGCTGAAAAGATGACATCGTCAGCGTAAGAAGTCAGAAAAGAAACCCCCAGACTCACTAACCATTCCAGGCGTTGCGGGTGTGCGGCGCCGCACCTGAGGAGAAAAATGACTTGGCATTTTCGTAACCCCTGGCAGCTTGGCATTGGGGGTCATCCCAATTGAACGGACGGAGGCACTTGGCCTTCTTCCAATCCAGTTTAGGTGGTTTCACTTTCCCTCCAACGTATATCAAGGCGCGTGCTTCAAAGTACATAACCGGGTATTGCCGCAGATGGACCTTGTGGCCTCCGTCCTCGTACTCAGGAGCCCACTTGAGACTGTCGCGGTCTTGGAGGTAACAAGCCGGTGTCCCGAGGATTTTGGCTGCATTTCCGACGACGCCGACCGTGTCAAAGCCGGCCAAGGAAGGTAATATCATGACGACGCACTGAGGTTTCTGGTTGGTGCAATATAACTCACCCGGCTTCAACTCACCCAACGGCAACTCGCCCGGCTTGGGATTGGCGACCGTGGGCGGCATGTTCTTACTTACCAACCGGCGACGATGAGCATCAAAAGGGGCGTAGCTTTTCGTTCTTACCAACTTGTCGAACTCCTTGTTGTTGATAAGTTTCTTTGATGAAGTGCAATCCAGGACCTGAACTCCCAGCTCGCTGATAATTGTTTCGCGGGAGGCTTTTTCGATGCCGTGGTTAGCGTTCCTGAGGTGCCCCCGAGCCTGCAGTATCGGATTCTGTCCAAAGTGAAGCCCGCATTGATCGCAGCGGAGGATGTACCACTTCATGTTGTCCAGGTCCTCAACTATCTTGTGCCGGTAGGTGGGATGTCCGTTGCCGTAAAGTTCATTCCAATGTATAGTGCGTTCGGGTCTCTTGTCACTCCGCGGACGCTTTGGTGGTGATTGGTTGGGTTCTTCTTCATCGTCAGAGTCATCCACCACATTTCGTCTTCGCTTCTGAAGCCGTTTGCCCATGGGACTGTGCGGGCCAACAACGGGTTGTGGGGATTGGTGACGCCTTGGCGGTGTCGGAGGTGAGGGTGTTGCCATGGAGCCGACTGTAGATAGCTCGGAATCCGATTCATCCGAACCATCGGAAGCGTCTGTATCTTGATCTTGACACTTCCACGGTACAGGCAACGGGGCGCCGAGTCTCCGCCGTCTCACTCGATCCGATTTCCTCTGTACGGCCATTGAATGCGTGGCGCCTATGTGTCTCCGTGGTGGCGGCGGGGATTCGGTACTTGGGTCGTGCAACTCGGATTGCTACCAGGATGGCGATGGTCAGAGAAAACACGGACGGGGCATTGGGGTTGCCAAGACGGCCTCAGGCGGCATGGTAGTCTGATGGGTTACTTACCTCTTGTTGAACATGGCGCTGGGGGGATTCGGCATGGGAAGGTCCTGCGTGAGAAGGTTCGGGTTGAGGAGACTCGACTCGGGGAGGATCGGCAATGGGTTCTCGCCCAGGGCTTTCCGGGCCCAGCACATTGCTGAGAAGGTTCACAGTGTCTCGGAGACTTCGTCTCACCTTACTCCTCACTTCGGAGAGCTGTCTTGCTTGGTCCTCAACCACCCGCACGTCCTTTTCAATGCATTCCCGTTGGCGCTGCTTTTCCTGGCGAGTCGCTCGAACTGTTTGAAGTTGTTGCTCTAAAGCTTTTTCTTGTTCTTCAATTCTCTGTTCCTGGTCTTGGAGAGCCGATGTTTTTTGCTTCAAAATCTGCAAAGCCTGCAGCTTCTCTGCAGCCTCTTTCTCCTTTCTCTGCGCAAGATCCCGAAGGTGGTCAGCTCTTTTGGAGAATTCGTTGACTATGGTGTCATATCCGAAGTCTGGTGACCCCGACCCAGCGCTTGGAGAGCGGCTGGGCCGGGGCGGTGTGGAGTTGTTGGTATCCATCGGTTTTGTCGGGCGACTTTGGCCTCGGCAGGATGGGCAGGATGGGCGCGGCCGTGTTCCTCAGCTAGTCAACAACACAGCAGAAAGACAAGAAAGGAATGAGCAGGGGAATGAGGGATTTCTCTGGTCTGTGCAGATGGAGCGGGGGTGATGGAGAGGGGAGAAGTTTGCTCGCTCACGTGCATATCTTCTGTCGTCACACGAAAACGTCGAGCCAATCAGTCTCGCCGGAGAAAAGTCTTCTTGCCATTGGGTCGGAGCAGTTGCTACGCCTACACGTGATGATAGCGTGGAAAAAGAAATGCATTTGTGCGAATCGAGAGGAAACAAGTTGATTGGCGTCGGAGGCGAACTTCTTCGGGCCGTCTAAAATGTTGTGGGGATCTGGGTTAGTGGAAATTGTTCTCCGCCTCAGATCAGTCACGGCTACCTATTTGGGAATCTTGGAAGGGAAAGAAAAAGCAGTACGACCCATGGAAACCCCGATGCAAGGGCCGTAAGCACACTTGTTTCGACGCAATGTCTGTTGTTTTACCCTAAAGTTGCCCTCACCAGCCCCAGTTACCAGCACCACCCTGTACCACTTTGTTCAGGCGCTACTCAGGCGTTACTCAGGCGATGCTCAGAAAATGATCAGAGAAACTGCCAAATATGGTTTAGACGAGTAGGCAGCACTCTGCGGTTCAAACTGCAACTTTTCGCAAGGTCTCAGTTTTTGGGATACAAGTGGCCTAAAAGTGGGAGCCCCCCCCATACCCAACTCTTTTTCGCTCCTCTTCTTTTCTTCTCCAAAGTCACATAAACCTAGTTTACGTCCTCCATTAGGTCTCCATTCCCATCTTCCTCATTCACGAAAGTGAGGAAATCTCACAATGCAAGGAGGCAGCAGCATAAACTAAGCCCAAATCCTGGACTACGTCCTGATTTTTGGCTCAGAATATACCGGATCATGCCCTGGGATAGTACATAATACCCCAGCTCGGAATTTTGCTAAACTTGATATCCCGGGGCATGTACTGGTATATTCTAAGATATCCCATCGGCGCTGTCCTAAGTTTCTGGCTGGGGCACCTTGCACCATCCCACATTGCGACCTGGGCTATTTTATACCATCCCAGGGCATGTGATTGTATGTTCTGGGCTAAAATTCGGTAACGTTTCCAGTATTTGGGGCATTAGGGCACTGTCACCTCTTAGCAGTTGCTGACTGCGGTCCTAAACTGGGCCTTAAACTTGCCCATTCTCCAGAAATCACAGGAATACGTAATCATTCTTAGAGCTCATTATTGAACTGGTGAAAACAGCACAACAACAAAACGAACACTCATGCATACCCAAAATATCAAACAAAAAAACATACTGGTCAGCTAGTAGGGTGACATACAGATAGATCTTCTTTCGATCGGAGGTAAACATATATACTGAAATAGAAAACGGACAGAACAATATACTAAATTAAGCCCCAGAGCCAAGGTGGTCAGAAATCGGGTGCAATATCGTCGTGGTTGTGTGGGTTGTTTTGTCTAGGGATCAAGGCCTTACCTATAGTTTATATTCTAATAAGTGGCCTATAACAGCTGGCTAAACTGATAGTCAGTTTAGCTGCTATGGTTATTGCTGCAGCTCTCACAATTACAACTTCTTTTCTGAGATCCTTTTTTGATAGCTTCCGAAGGCATTGTAACTCTCTGCACAGCACCTCCAGGCCCCTCCCGGTTGGCTGTGGAAGCAATAGGCGGAACAGAGCCTCGATTCTAGCTAATTCGCGCGGCGGCCTGCTCCGCCACACCCCATACCTTTGCATCTGCCATCTTTTAGACTGGGGCCCGACACATTTGCTTGGGAAAAAGGGATCACGTCCATCATTCTATAAACACCTGCCATGTGTTTGACGCTAGCCCAAACTGGCTACATGGCCATCTGATGAGTCAACCTTGACTAGCCTGCGACTCTGGCGCTAATTAGAATTCGCCAGAAAACAAGGTCAAATTCAGAAAACTACATACATAAACGTCCCCAGGCTTTTGTGTTCGTTCACGCAGGGTACCATCTCCATTGTCTTTTTTTTCAGCTACCGCTTTTTAACAGATACTCATTCACTTGAGATGATCAATTTTCTACCTAACTGTACTATGACCCCCTCGGGGCCAACGTTTATATTAGCCCCGACGGTTCGCTCAACTCTTGATATCATCTAGAGCTGCTTGTCAACCCTCTCGCTCTGCAGCTAGTCCATTCTCCACCTGAACATACCTGAACCCAGACGTCAGAAAAAGATATCGGGTCGTAAGCACCTAACAGCGCTCAAACTCTTTCTGCAGAAGGTCAAATAGATGCTACTCACGCTCCTTGTTCCCGAACTACTAGTTGGCAAAGCTGTTTCCGACTATTTGACCGCCAAACGGAATACAACAGAGCTACAGAAGCGTGCAGGAAAGGAGCCTCGAATGGAGCATGACGCGCACCTTTTTTTCCGACATGGGACGGTTCGTCCTCCGATACCGGCGACAACAAAGGGAATCGAAAAGATCAGCAAATGACACTCTAAGTTATCACCGACAAACTACGTCACGCGAAGCTGCTAGCAGCAGCAAAACGACTTGCAGAGATAGCTTGTTTTCCGATAGGCTAGATACCGAATATGGAATGATGGAAGACATCTGGGTTATCGCTTCAGCCCAGCTATGTGAGGCATTGGAACTCAGATTGGTTAAGACGCTGCCTGATATAACGGAAGATGAGATTACAGACCGAAGCAGGGCAGATATTCTTGTCCAGCTCCTTGCCTTACTTCAAGTCACATGGATGGCCACCCAACTTCTGGTTCGAGCAATACTTCATAAACCGTCCTCGCAGCTCGAGCTTATGACGCTTTCCTTCGCCATATGCGCCTTCGCGATATACCTTATCCTCATCAAGCACCCGAAAGCCATCAGAGCACCGGTGTACATTGATATTCAGGAACGTATGTCACCTTACCAAGAGATGAGGCTTCTGAGGTTTAGACTGGGCTTCTTCTGGGGCACCTAGAGGGGCTGGGACTGCCCTGTCCCAAACAATGCTCTGTACAATGTTTGGTTACCCAACTCGGGCAGCATCGATTCGGCAAATGTTTTAAGAGGTCTTGAAACGCAAGTGCCGACAGCAAGCGCAAGAGACTCGCTAGTTTTCGACGCACCAGTCAGTATTTCCCTAATTCTCGGCGCGCTGGTCGCCGGTGGACTACATACGTTAGCGTGGAATTCACCCTTTCTAACTAATATCAAGAGAATTTTCTGGATAGCGTCTGCTTTTATCACTGGGCTAATCCCGATCTTCATGATAATTGCTTTCGAAATCCGGAGGGCTCTATTAAGAATGAAGCGAGACGGTATCTTATTCACAGGTTCGGCACTTGCATTTACATCAAGTTTTTTATTTTGGTGAATGTTACTGGTACTATATTACTCGTTGGATCGCGGCTGTATTTAGTTGCCGAAGCGTGCAGATCGCTTTACTTTCTACCACCCAAGGCTTATATAGCTCCGTGGATAGCGGGTGCGCCTCACATTTGAAACTACCACTCTTCTGTACGGAGGCTAATTAGCTCATCAAAATTCATTATAGCACATGGAGGACTATGTTAAAGATGGATACTTCTGTAGTCGATTGTTCATTATTTATTCATTAGTGTAATTCAGCTTTATGCTTTATAAATCTGGCAGTTAATCAAAAGATCCATTCTGTCATAATTGCGTGTATAGGATAAGGTATTGGCGTCCCCAAGGCACTGTGCCAATCTTGTGGCCAGTATGTTTAGCATCAGTGACATTGGTAATCCGAGCCGTAGATTTTAATACCTCGTCCTCAGTAATTTCGTAATACATTGATACCTAGACTAATACGCTTCCTGTTTGAACTCTTTCTTCTAACCAGTCAATTATTAACGGTGGGCTTTGATGAAAAGATATAAACTAGTGACGAAATATAGCGGGAAGCGGAATGAAGAATAAGATCACTATGTAGATCATAGGTGAGTTGTTGCAAGGTTCCATACCGGCTCTGATTAAGTACCCTGTTCTTATATATTAACGAGGCCTTCTTAGCTAAGAAGGTCGCCACCGGAAGCAACAACGGATACAAACTTGAGAAAGCTTAGGCCTGATAGGAGTGAGCTGATTTGAGCGTCACTGGGTTTCTTTCTCGCGCGACAGGGAGCTGTATCCTAAAAATTCCGTCAATAGTATTACGGCACGAGGACAGAAAGCCATTCCGGGTACACTACCAAAATTAGAACGTTGTGCAGTCGAGCAGCTGCACCACTGTCGCCCTATATCTAGCCTAAGCCGCGTACCATACTGTGACCCATATAATCACGTCAACGTTTTTATAGCGGCTTAGGCTTACTGGCAATTAGGGCCTTTGATTCTGACGTGGTTGCTTATACCTTTTAACTTTCTCCTGCAATAAAGTATTAGATACCAGCCTTTTATAAGTTAGAGTACTTCCTTATATATATGATATGGGATTATTGGTGGAAAGAGGAATGAGATACTTAAAGCTTCGAATTAATAGCATACTGGAATCGAGCGGGTTTTCATTTGGCCCCTTCCGTACTTTACCTTGTTCTATACATTTAAACGTCCAGGCTGCAACATATGCTACCAAAATCCTATTTCGTAACTAAAGTTAGCGCCGACGTAGCTAAAACTTAGCATAAAACAAGGAATGTACCGAAACCTCCAAATGGTAGCTTTAATCGAGGGTCCAACATTGGGCCCACGCGGCTGCGCCAGACTAGGCTCACCCATTGCTCACCCTATCTTAGGAGCAGCTCGGGGTCACGCACGAACATGGAAATTGCTGAGGGCAACTTTAGGGTAAAACAAAGTTGTTGTGATATAGGCATCGAGGCACTGGCCAAAAGATTGAAAACCACTGCTCGGGTTACAATGTATCAACGCTATATCCGCAACTTGGCCAGCGTATTTGGCCTGTAGCATCAAAGCTTTCTTTAATTAATCTTCTAGTCCATTACATAATTCTAATCTAATAACCATGTATTCAGATCCCCAGTATCAAGTGACGGGTCTTGGTTGCCCTCGTTAGTACCATCTCCCATCGCCAGTGGAGGCCACATCGGATATTCGTCTCCCGGAACGCTAAAATTGATATCACGGAATGCCGTGGAAGGCGATGGCTGCGGGAACAGGGGCTGCGTGTCGAGGATTGCGCAAAGCTCAGCGCCTGAGTCCCTCAAAAAATACCCATAATCTGTGGCCTCGGAAAGGACTGGACCCGGCGTAACAATTCCCTGGCTCTGTTCGTGGTGGGTCGATTCTTTTGGGGGAGTCCAGGAGTCGACGATTCTCCTCAGAGCTAGCTCAATCCTCTCCTGAATGATCCGTGTTTGATCCGATCCCCATGAGAAAGGCGGGCCACCGTCTTTCTGTATCTCTTCAAGAATAACTCTTGATCCGTGGCTGAGTAAGTGCTCCTGGAAGACGGCACAGTCCTCAGTCAATCTGTGGTCAAGATACGGAGAGCTCGGGCGGGCGCGGCCAGGAAAGCAGATATCCCAGATGGCATACCACTTTTCCACCTCTCCGGCTCTCATCCGTTGAGAAAGCTTCTGTCTCTGCACATCAGATAGGCCATCCAGACCGGCCGCGGGGTCTCGCTGGCAATTGACGGAATGATCATGTGCGCGATGGCTCTCGTCGTCCGAAAACGTGGCTAAGCAGCGGTGACAATAGATTGGAGTGTGGTTCCTAGCAAGATGTTGCTTGACACGTGAGGCCCCGCTGAGTATCACGTGGAGGCATGTTCGGTGCTGAACCGGGTCGTATTTCCAGAAAGGGCAGGCGAACAGTTGCCGATCCAGGAGCTTGCTTCGTTTTCCCCGGCCCCGCTTAGAAGGTCGCTTTGAACCATCCTCGTCGCTCGCATCGTCGTTGTCGAGTTCACGCTCGGCGATCGTTCTCTTCTGTGCTAGGAGGCGGCTGACCCCTGAATTACTGCCACCTAAGTTGTTCACGCCTGTCTTCGAATGCCCACTGCTTGTCTCATTGTGCTCGTTATCGCCCGGGGCTTGGTTGCCAATGGCGAGCCGCAGGAACCGCTCAAAGAACTCCAAGGGGTTTCTGGTGAGCTCGATGGTGGATAAAATGGCGGGGCCTAGGAGCCTAAGCAACTCTCCTAAATAGGGTGTGGACATCTCGTCGCTCCCGGAGTCGGAGTAATGCGACGCCTCATCCTCATCCCGTAACCCGTGATGGGTAGGTGGCTCTAGTGCCGATTGACGGGCTGAAAGCTGTCGTGTTCCAACTTCAGGCTCTGCGCTCGCACAAACCGTTGAGTAAGGATCGGACTCCAGCTGTTGGGAATGTGGAGAAGGAAGATCGAGCTCCAGCTGCTGGCCATATCGATAAGGACCCTCGGTACAAGGCAAACTAGAGATCAAGGCAATCACTCGGGAGTAATCCGGTCTCTCGTTGATCTGGGACAACCAGTTCCGAACATGTTCTAGTGGCGCAGATTCTGATGTGGCGGACGCCTGAGCCAAGTCTGTACTGGGACTATACATTGGTCAGTGACATCCCACAAACTGATATGAGATAATGAGGCTCTGATGGAAATTCGGCTCTCCTTACCCAAGGCTATCGTCAGACCAAACACCACCCAACTCCGGAACTAAACTTGACGGACCTGAACCTGACCAAGTTGAAAGTGGCGAACACGGAGCTGTATTTGACCAGGTATCTGATTCGTAGAAATGAGGTGACAGCCAATGCGGGATTGTGTGTCTTGGGGGGGGTACTGAGGCACTGATAAATCGGTTGCTCGATTCAACTTGATTGCTGTCGCCTATGGATTGTGGTGACAGCATGCTCTCGCCTAGGGGTTGTGGTGACAGCATGCTGTCGCCTATGGATTGTGGTGACAGTATGCTCTCGCCTAGGGGTTGTGGTGACAGCATGCCGTCGCCTATGTATTGTGGTGACAGCATGCTCTCGCCTAGGGGTTGTGGTGACGGCATGCTGGCTTGTTCTAGTGATGGGATCCATCCAGAGAAGTCAGCGAGAACCGAAGAACTGCGCCTTCTGCCTGAGGCCATCGCTGGATATGATCGGTATTCAACCTGAATGTATGCGATTACGATTGAACGACGGGAATCGATGTCTTGCAAGATATGAGTTGCAGTGTTTTATACCGAAAGAGGTGAGAGAAGAAAACCGGCGAGCACTTACCAGAGGGTGCGCCGAGACCGAGCGAAACAGCACAGTTGTGTTGGATCTTTTCATTGGTTCGGAGAATGCCGTACTGATGGGCCTGAAATGACGACCTGATGGATGCAGCAGCCAATGGTATTCACGGTGCCGCTGAGCTGGCAGCCAATAGAAAACCCTAACCCGCCGTGCTTATGTCGCTAGCTGATTGACAGTCGATTCACCAAGGCCGTAAAACATCCACTATCGTACAGGATATTAATGCACTAAAACCACAGGACTCAAGCGACAGCGACACCCCTAGCAGCCACTAGCCAGCGCTGTTTAATGCGGTATGGTTAGAATAAACCAAAGAACTACTGGAATCTCTAGATGGCAACTTCAGTCGAAGGCCTAAAATTGGGCCACACGGCTGTGCAAGCTAGGCTCACCCATAGCTCACCCTAGCTCAGGAGCGGCTCAGGATCACGCACGAACATGGAAATTGCTGAGGGCAACGTTAGGGTAGAACAATGGGCTGTTGTAGTAGCTTTGGAGTTGGTTGCAGGAAGAAGAGCAGCGCTCTGATTGAGCCAACTAGCTCAATATACCCCCCTGGAGTTGGCTCGGGCTTGGGTGGCTCTGGAGGGCTCGGCTTGCCAAAATCACGCGTTGAGTTAGTCAACTAAGTTGGGTAATACCACAATCTTGACGCCGGAAGGTGTTGATCCGGCCCGGGACCCAGTTTTTCTACAGTGGTCATGATCAGGGTGGTCACGCGCAGCCATTTTATTGGCCCATCTGCCCCCATTGGCTCATGGAAGATGGTCTAGATGGTGGTTTAAAATACCTATTTTGTTGGCCGGGTGATCTGGATTGTTGTTGTTTTTTCAACCTGAATTGCTGGGTGTTGAGAGATTTGTGCCACACATTGACCGAATCAAAAATTCAACCACTGTCAACAAAAAAAAAACAAAACAAACAGGGCAGGAGCAATTTTTCTTGTGTGGATTTTGGAAAACCTTGGCTGATCCGGCCTGACGGTGGCCAATGAGAAGCCTCCCTGGGCCCCAAAAAGTAGGCCAATACTGTCCAATACGTACCCAAGCCAACTCGAGCTTCAAAGTTGCTTGCCTTGTAGGGAGAGTAAGCTTGTTTCTTGGCAGCTTAGTTGGCTTACTTGGGTTAGTTGGGCTTAGGTGAGCTGGCTTGATCAGAGCACTGAAGAAGAGAAGGTTCGCCATATGCCTATCAGCTCAAATTTTTGTGTTTCGTATGATTGAGACTTAGAGTTTCGAAACCGTAAGCATATTTCACCTCTTCCCATGAATCAGCGCCCTAAACGCACCCCCCTGGTTCCCCCTCAGGTCCTCTGGCGTCCCAGCCTCAATCAACCGCCCGGCCTCGAGAACTATGACGAGATCGCTATCCATAATGGTATCCAAACGATGTGCCACCGTTATAACGGTGTGGTCTCGGAATTCCTCCCTCACCAGCCTCTGCATCAGCTTATCCGTCTCCCCATCAACGTTACTTGTCGCCTCGTCCAGCAGCACGACTTTCCCGCGTGATGGCCGCATGAGGATAGCACGGGCGAGGGAGAAAAGTTGCTGCTGTCCCTGGGACAAGGGAAGTGACCGCATGGGCAGGTCCAGTGGAGTTTCAGCCGCGACGACCTCTTGGTCCTCGTCATCTTCTTTGTAGTCTCCCTCTCCTCCATCATTTCCCTCTTTCTTGGTGTTCAAGAGGGGCGTGCTCTCGTCTGGAGATATTGTTCCATTACCTTCACCGCCGCTACTGCTGGCTTGAACTTCTGCTGGTGCAACCCTAAGCCCCATTGCAGCATCTACCTCAGCCGCTGCGTTCCTTGCAGCTTTGGCAGTGGCAATACGACCTACCAAAACCTCCCAGAGATGCACGCGTTCAAGCACGCGGCTCATGTCCTCGTCTGACATGTGACCTGCGCCGGTGATGTCCAGATTCTCCCGCACAGTCTCGGTCATGACAAGCATGGGGTCTTGTGGAACTGTAACGATACGAGAGCGTATGGCATTGCGTGATAATACACGCAGGTCAAGACCGTCAATACGTAGCGTGCCTTGGCCTTCCATCTCGACAAGTCGAAGCAACGTGAGCAAAAGGGACGATTTTCCGCTGCCTGTCCGGCCCACAACACCGACTTTGGTACCTGGATGGATGGAGATGTTGATGTGATCGAGGGCGAGATTTGGAGGATTGTAAGACGCAGACATATTGTCGAATTCCAGTGCGCCTTGAGTAGGCCAGGCTGGTGGTGGGGTCTGCGATTCACCCTCCTTGTCTTCGGGAAGGACATCCCTTTCAAAGGCACGAAGGCGAGACAGGGCTCCCAGGGATGTCTCAAGTCTTGTCCACGACTGGACTAACCGGAGGAGTAATCCATTGACCTGTAGGACCACATTCAGGGCGATGCCAATCTGGCCTCCGGTTGTTGTGCCCTTGAGCGCAATAGCGAGACCAATCGTGCCGATTGCAAGACCCGGAACCATGAGATCGAGAACCAAATCGAGCCAGCGTTGGATACACGTAAGCATATACGCCGGACGCAGGGACAAGTCCAGTTTCTTAACGTTGTCCCTAATGAATTGTGGCTGCCAACCAAAAGCACGGATGGTTGCGACCCCTTCAAGCGTTTCGAGGAAACTGGCGTTGACCAATGCTCTTGCTTCCAGGTCGAGGAACCGCAACTGCCGTGAGGTGGCCAAGTAAACCTTTTGGATTACGTAGACGACAAGGAAGGTGAATGGAAGTGTGGCCGTGATGAGGGGCTGTACGACACACAACAAAACCCCCTGTGACAAGAGACGGAATACACTCTGGAAGACCTGGAAGAGAGCGAAGGGGAGTTGGCGGTCCAGCATCATCATGTCGCTGCTGAAGCGGTTGAGCGTCGTCCCTGTCTCAGTATTGGCGAAGTAAGAATGCGGAGCGTACATGACGGTGCGGAGTAGTCGAGCGTGCAGCATCTTCCCGACATGGGGTGTGATGACAAAGAAGATGGCGGCGATAGCCGTAACTAGGGTGAAGAACGCTCCCAAGGTAAGGAGCAAGTAAATGCCGGTGAAAAACCACATTCGTTCGCCCTCGCTCTCGGCCATCCACTTAAGCCAATACGGGATGACTCCGAGTAACACGGCGTTTACGGTGAGTGGAGCAACAAGAAGGAAGAGCCTGGAGGGTCCAATGGCTTTGAAATAGTAGCCTGCATGTTGTCAGTTCCAATTTTCTCGCCGCAGCCACGCAAATTTGCTCACCGTAGAGGGTGGTATCTCCCGTCTTGCGAGTCATGTCTTGCATGTTATTGTCCGGTTTCTCTTCAACGGCCACGACTTGGTCCCGCTCCTCGGCACGATCCTTCGGCCTGTCATCAGCGTCCTCTCTTTCCCTGAGCACTACTTTTCGAATGTATCCTTCTTGGGCCCGAAGTTCTTCCCATGTCCCTTGCTCCCCAATTTCACCCTTGTCGTTGAGGATGATGATGTGATCAGCCAAGGGAAGATGTTGCGCTGTGACATTAGGTCAGCAGAACGTCGGCGACAGCGCGCAATTTACTTACTCGCATGAGTGATGAGAAGAACAGTGGTTCCCAGCTCCTTGAACAATCCCTTAGAGCCAATGAGATTGTCGACAATGTGTCGCTCAGTGGTCGCGTCGAGCGCAGATAAGACATCATCAAGAATGATCAAGCTCCTGCGGGCATAAACAGCCCGTGCGAGTGCCTGTATCTCGATCAACACAAAACAGCACAGAGTAGCAAAGTGTAGATTTGATACTCACCACTCGCTGCTTTTGTCCTCCAGAGAGCGTGATGCCACGACTACCAATAATAGTCCTGTCTCCCTTGGGCATCTGTTTGAAATCCTCTTCGAGATCGCAAGCCCACACAACTTTTCTGTACCACTCCGTGTCTTGCTCGATGTCGCTGCCAGGTGGCCCACAGATGGCCTCTCTGATGGTGCCGTTGATCAACCATGCCGTCTGGGAGCAATACGCTATGGATCCATACGCGGTTTGTATGACGCCAGAATCCGGAGGGAGGTCACCCAAGAGGGCTCTAGCAAGTGTTGTCTTGCCGGTGCCGACCGCTCCAGATATGACCACCAGATTGCCTTTGTTAAGGATTGCGCTGATACTTTTCAAGACGGGATCTGATGTTGGAGAAGGGCGGACCGTAACAATGTCGAGGTTGGCCGCGATGGAATCCGAAATGCCGGCATTGCTGTCAGTGTAATTCTTGTCGACAATAACCCTCATATCTTCCCGGTCTGGGCTCAGAAGATATATAAGGATCCGGTCGAAGGCTGCGGCATAAGCTGCGGCGCTCGGTATGGTTTCGAGGATGACAACGGCAGGTGTAGCTACAAGGTCAATGATAGCCAGAGACGTGAAAGCCATCTTAACATCAATAGACTTCGCGCCTCTGAACTGAGCTTGGATAGCGTAGATGACCAGGGTAATAGCAGGGCTGAAGAGATGGACAGCCACAGCTGAGAGAGTCAACACTTGAAGAAAGGAGCTCAGAATACGTACTTACCGCTCAGGAAAAAAGCCACCATTAGGTTGTACAACGTGACATATTGTCTCATCTCATGAGTTCTTGCCTTTTGAATCTTTTCTTCCATGACGCTGACGAGGCCCATCATCTTGATGTTTTTCATCGAGTCCAAAATAGCCTTGGTCTTGGAGATTCTCGTTTGGGTAGCCATCACATAGGCCATTTGGCGCTCCGCGAGATTTTCGGTAATGAATTGAATAGTTCGCGAGTTACCTAGCGAAGATGTCAGTTTAACCCGGATCCTTCCCCGGGGCACCGATGAAAAACCTACAAAGTACGACAAGGAGGGGGACTATGGATACCCAGCCGAGCTGATCAGCGAGGAGATACATTGCAATTCCCAGTTCAAGGACTTGAGACCATAGCTCATGAGTAAGGCAGCAAGCTGAAGCAACATCGTCCGCATCCTCGCTCATCAGTGTCAACGCGGCTGATTCATCGATGACCCCGTCCTTGATTGTCAAGCAACGGTTGTGGATAAGACCAACGGCCGCCATGTACGCCAGGTTGTGGACTCGTGCCAGCAGCAACTCGCCCAACCCGTTGGATATCTGCTACGTCAGCGCGTGTGTTGAGATGGGTACCGTCCGTTAATAACCTACCGCCATCCCAGTATAAATGACAAAGGTGAATAAGATAAGACGAAAAGCTTCATTCCGGTTCTCAAGTGGCGGCAAGTCCGTGCCGACATAAGCAATTGCCCGACTGATGAGGAGCGGTTGACAACAACGCAGGATGATGGATAAGAGCCGGGGTAAAACGACGTAGAGATGGGGCCGCCAGAGAGACTTCAATAGCGCGAAGAAAAGGGACAGACGGGTTTCGGGCTTTTCTGCGGTTTTATCAGCAGTTGCTGATGTGGAACAATCGTTGGGAACTTACTCCTATTATCCCACTCTCGCTGTATCAACTCGCGGGTCGTCATTACATCAAGCGCTCCGATGAGGGGTGGTATGTCACTGAGCGACAGCAATTTGGCGTAACCTTGTGAGAGGAGCCCGTTTACCCACCAAAAGAAAGCCACCCCGAAGAATCCGGCTGTCTCCTCGGGAGAAAGATTGACGTACGGCTCACGTAGTATGGTCCGCTTGGTCCGGGACTCCAAGATGAGGAGAACAAGCTTGACACCAAAACTGGCCGACTTGAGACCCCATGGGTGGCACAAGTTCCACGCAACCAACCGAAGGCCAGCCTCGATGACATCGCTGAAAATCGCCAAAGTGAGATAGGTTGTCAAAAGAGTGGATGGTGCAACATTTCGGCCGTGCTCGAGGAAAGAGAGAACGCAAACCGCTGTCGCTGTGGCCAGGGAGACCAAGTGCATTACCAAAGACTCTCTATGCACATCGTTGAGGCCCCGCAAGTCGATGACAAGCTGGGACAGTGCCAAGAGGAAGAGAGCAAAAGTGATGAGCTATTGAACTGCATGTTTAGCGCCAACATCGCTATGGGCCGGACTTGGGAGAGGCTCACGGCCTTGAGGTAGCCTCGGCGGTTTGGCCGCACCACAATCTTAGCGCCTTGTAATTGGGATATACGAAAAAGCGCCCCGAGAAGTAGCCAAGCGGATGGGCCAAACAATAGAAGGCGACGCAGCGCCGCCTCTACCCGTGGGTTTTCTGACAGATGGCCACGCGTTGGCCTGGGAAAGCCATCCCGGCACAATTGTTGCCCAAACCATTCGAAGGCCGAGTCGCGAGCTGCAGGCCACATGTCGTAAAGCGTGTCGTAGGAGCGTCGGGGCGCTCGAGAAGTCGTCGAAGAGCTCGTCTTTGGGTGGGTTACTGCCCGTTGTTTAGCGTAGCGCTGCTGGGGGCGGGGGGTCGGTTTCCCGGTTTGCCTTCAGACGATGGATGGGGCACAGCAATGGATATGCGACGGCTTGTTGGAGGAGCCTCAGGATTACCGAGATCCCGCTTGGGAAGGTAACCCCCTCTAGCGTCTCAGTTCATGCCGGATCCACCCCAAGGATTTTACCGGCCGTTACACAAACACATAAGTTCCATCGAATTTGGGATCTTTGGGGTTGTGCCGCAAATTGCTCGGAATTTTGCGAATTGGTAATGCTGAAAAGGATTTACCCTGCCGCTCGCATGACCGCGTCTCTTCAAAGCGATGCTGCAAACCCGATCGAATGCTGGAGGCAGGCGCAGCAGCATAAATCCTATCCCACGTGGGGGCCCGGTTTGACCCAGACAATCGACGGAAGGCGCGTTGCGCGCAAGATCTGCGTTCAACGGAGTCAATCCATCACGTGCACTGCGCGGTGGAATAACGAGGGCAATTAGAGCTCCCTAGGTGCTCATCACGCCTGCATGCTCACAAATGGCATTGTCAATTCTCTCTATCTCGTCTTGAGCTCACTCAACTTCCTCCTTCAGGAGTTGGTATGTATCCTTCTGCCCTGCGGAATCCTCCGGGCCCTTTCTGGCCCGCAAAATTGTCACCAAAATCCAACCCACTTCAGACACGACAATAGCGCCTGTAACCACAAACTGGAAGATTCCGGCACGATGAAGCACCAATCCAGTAAACACACTGCAGTAACCAGAAACAAGCACTCCCCTTCCGAGGTGGATGTGTATGTGCGACATCCACGTCCGACGCCGAATCTGCAGAAACCGCAGATGATGAGAAACACCCAACGCAGCCTGAGTTCCGACAGCGACGACGGTTGCAAGTCCTAGCCACTGGTGCGTGGTGTTCATACGAAAGCCGCGCAGGAGAAAACCAAGGATCATTCCAACTGAAATGCAAGCTATTCCCGCAACTTGCACCTTCCAATGGTGCTGGAATGCCTTGAGGCTACCGGACAAGATGGCAAAAACTCCGGCCGGGAGGAGCAGCAAAAATGCGAGCGACATGAAGAATCCGTGGAAGGAGACCTTGGTGGTATACGATAATTGCCAGGGCGTGACGCTTTCGGCCACAGTTGTCATGTTCTTCGTTTCTGAGGCTCCGATGGACTTGACGCCGGGATGAACAACAGGAACAGATGGGGCCTCGCTTGCTGGCGCCAGGTTATGCTTCATGTCGACATAGAAGATCCCATAGCCGTTCTTGTGCGAGTGCATCTCCAGAGACGCGCCTCGAGAATAGTCACTGAGCCTCTGTCCGTCATTCTTGGCCCAGATCCACGGCTGGGAGTCGGTCGTCGTTGAGACAAGTGGATCTAGGTCAGGGTCCAGGCCTGTGTCGCATGAATAGCAGATGAACGAAAGTTGAGCAACTGATCCGCTGGTCGAATTCCAGGTGGATTCCAGCTGCTGCACCCTGACGCGGCCCTTGTTGACGGCTTCATCGAAGAGCTCTGGCTCCCAGTGGCCAAATGCTCGGCGGACACTCAATGTTGGACCGGAGCTGCTCTTGGGGTCGCCGTAGATGATGAAGGTTAAGGCATGGGCCATGCCGTTCCCTATCCCAATGGATGTCCAGCCCAACGCGCTGTGCTGACGGCGGTAAACTTGAATTGCAACATGGAGGTCATGTTCATTGTTGGATTGGTTTCGGTATGTGCTGACAGCCATGCAAAGATCATTTGCAGCTGGCTCATCTTTTCCAGCTTCGAAGTTGCAGTACTGTGAAGCTTCTGCAGAGGAAATAGTGCCGAAGAAGAGCAGCCCGAGAAGGGCAACGAGTAGTCCTGTCATCTGGGCAGGAGAGGCTTGGCGATCCCCGTACAACGGAGGGCAATTTTGCACTTGCCTAGACACTGGATGCGTTGCGGTCGGTTGCGATAAATGTCGAAAAGGTCAACAGCCTGGGGATGGCAACTTCGAGGGGCGAAAGGCAGGGCAGAACCCCGTGGATTGCCTGCTCAAGTCAACTTTGCACAAGAAGGACGTTCAGATAACGATCTCATTATCACTCTTCACTGCGCTTGGATTACTTGGGTCTCACTCCCACGAGGAGAAATCCTTGGGAGCATGCACTGGCGTATGCGGCGCAGCATCCTACTGCAACTGCAACCTTATGTCGGGATTCGAGATCAATGCAGCCCTGGACTATCTCCACCGGCGCGGAGATGCGAGAAAGCCCAACTCGGACTTGTTATTCCTAAGGAGTTCTGTCCACTAAACTCAGGACCAACCAAGCAGGTACCAGCGTCGCTACATATGCCCAGCACGTCCATGCCAAGCCTACCTATCTATCCTCTGTGACCCTTGGTGACCCTCTGGCGGCAAAGGTGAAGATCAAAATGTACGAAGCAAAACATGGTGAGTTATCCCATAATTCTCGCCTTTTTTAGCATGGAAAAGACTCATTTAGATGGAACAGACACCAAAATGGACAACATAGACCTCCATCAACCACCTCCAAACCACAATCCTCATCCTTCCCGACGAAGCACCATCATTTCCACAGCCTTTGCGACTTCCATCTTCTGGCTCATCTTCTTCTCCTTCCAAAGCGAAGTGATTTGGAACATCACCCCTTCGACCATCACCCTCAACTGTGGCAACTCCACGGCCGAAGCCCGCGCCCTCGGTTGCGTCTTTGACCCGCTCGTCAACCTCTGGGTTCCCGCGCCGTGCATCGACAACGAGCTGAATGAAGACTACAAGCGACGCGTGGACTGGCGGGGTTTTGACGACCCTGAAGGAAAAAAAGAACTTGACCTCGAGGCCATGTCGGAGCGAGTCGATCCATTTCACTACTACACGACGATACGGGAACACGCTGTGCATTGCGCATATGTCTGGCGAAAGCAACATCAGGGCTATCTGAAGGGGGGCATGTATTTGGATGGAAACAGCGCGAGCTTGCAGCATACGAAGCATTGCGCGGATATGTTGATCTACACTGCGGATTTGCGTCCAGGAGATTTGGGGAATGTGACGACGGAGACGACGGTGGGGTTTTCGACCTGTGTGGTGCCGCGGTAGTTCTTTTGGTGGTGGAGAAATCATCTTGAGTGGCGCTAAGCACGCCCCAAAACATCAAACTAGCTCAACAAGGGATTGTAGTATAGTGGTCAGTACTTCTCGTTGTGGTTCTTTAGAAAGTCACAGCGATCCGAGAGGACCCAGGTTCGATTCCTGGCAATCCCATTTTTTGTCAGTTATCTTTTTTTGCCTGTGACCTCATGACCCAACGTTGAGCGACAAAACGGCCTAGTCTGGTGGATGAAACTGGGCGCGCGATGATGGGACCTTCAACATCTTTGTCCCCTGTACTAACTGGCCTTCTGCGCCAGAGAGCGTCAGGCAGAGTTGCCACTCAAGGCAGCGTCACCTGAGAGAGAGTGAGACGTCGCATCGCATCGTAACGCCTTGTTGGAATATCCAGCTCACTGCTTTGGGCAAGAGGCTTTCTCTTGGCGGTCGGTCTTGGGTTTGATTCTTCGTGTAGATCTAAACCCTGCTTTTGTGGGACTTTTTTACGCCTTGTTTCGCCTTGTCAGGTCAGGCAGGGGGGCACTCGGCCATTTTATCAATGCTACGCTGCGTCCTTGTCGCGAGTATCATCCAAGTCAAACTCCTGCCAACAGCATATCTGATGTGTGACTGGGGTGAAAGAGCGGAGCATGCAACTAGAATCAAATGTAAGGGGCTGTGGCGGCGGCGGCTGCGGCGGGCTTGACATTTGACATGATGCCTCACTTTCCGACTTGCACGTCCCAGGCGCTAAGGGGTTGGCGCTCGCATCTTCTCGGTAGTTCTGACCATGCATAGCGGTGCATGGCAACTTTGAGTGCCTAACCTGGGTTGGGTGGTTAGGTGGTTAGGTGGTTTGAGCGATGGATCATGAATGAACTTGGCGAACTTCAATCCGACAACGCGCGTATACCGACCGCATCCTTTTTGCTTCCCATAGCTGGGCAGGCAGATGGGTAGGTAGGGAGGTAGTGATAGCATTGAACAAAACAGGCAGGTATCATGACAAAATTTCTTGTCGATGCGGCGCATACAAAGTATTGTTTACATGAATTCCGTTCTTGGCGAGTTACATGTTACATGTGCGGCACAGCTGCCTGCTACACATTATAGGGATACACATTGCTAGGTGCTCTAGGGTCGGCTACCTGAGGGTAGCTAGCTGGATGTGGAGCCTCGCGGCGCAGCTACCCGGTTGAAGGAACCCCAACTGGAGTGCATGTGGTCCTCTCACATGCAGTCAATTGTTTCGATTGTTTCGGTTGATGACTGTTCCACAGTTCCACTAATTATTCCTTCCTGGCTCCAGATCTGGGGAATGTATGCCGCACGTGGGCATGGTCACACAAAATGCTGATGCTGACATGGAAGCTGACGCTCAGTGCTGTGCCTCAGATTGAGGTCAGAGAGGACTTTAACCCCGGAACCAACAGCCAACGGCCAACTACACTAGTGTCCCAACGAATGTTCTAGGCTCTTTTTTTTTTTTTTTTCCACTTGCAGTCCCAGCGAGCGTAGCCTTACGGCGAATCCCGGACATGGGACATGGGCAGGGGCACGGATGATGCCGAGAGCCGCTAGTGTGGGGATACGGGAGGGAAAATGTGACGAGTGGAATCGCACGGTGCGGAGTTCGGATATCTCGAGGCGATCTCGGACTTCCATTCTCGTTTCTGGACTTGGCTTTGGCTTAGCAAATGATGGGGCAGGCAAAACGACGCCCAGAGATATGCAATCAGCAGAAGAACAGCCACAGGCACAGACAAACAGATTATGAGTTATGCGGAATGAAAATGTGATCTGATTACGCCTCGACTATCAAATTGATCTCTATCTAGGTCCTAGGAAGGTAGTAATGTTCAAGCCCACCCAAATTTCTTCAGTGTCCGCTGCGCATCATCCGCCACGCCCTTATCGCCAATTCCATTTTCATAGTTTGCAATGTTCCTTCGTAGCACCCACTCGTGAGCTTCCCGAAAACTGCGGCATGTATGTGTCTGCTTGAAGTCCGGGAGGATTCCGTTTTTATTCTTGGACCAGGCCAAATTGATGGGCGTTAGATCAACATGACACTGGATGTATTGACGGATAACGTCGATGCAGTGATCCACATGCACTTGCTGGAGCTTGTCGACGCCGTTGGGCCAGTAGCGGGTGTAGTAGGGGTAGATGGATTGGCGAATCTGGTCCTGAAACCACTGTTAGTCTAGACGTCGACCATGATGCGGGCAGAAGGAGGCTTACAAGACAGTGCAGAATGTGAAAAGAAGAAATTTCGACGGTGGCAATGTCCGTACCGGGGTAAAAGTAAAACTCGCCGCCAATCTGTTGAGCTTCTTCCCTTGTGATGTTTGTATCCGAGGCTACACAGGTCAGTTTATGTTCCTCGAGCGGAAGATGGGTACCCACGTATCAACCATTCCCAGTTCGCGTCCATCTCATCTGTCGGCTCACCCACATACTGCAACGCGTCGTTGACGTTGCCAGTGCGGACAAGCTCGCCCGCTATATCGAGATCGAGCCCAGCTTTGAACTGAACTTTCTCAACACTTAGCGTTGGGAATGGGGGGCCTAAAAGAGGGGGTGTCAGCTTCTGAACAACTGCAAAAGAGTCGAGGGGGAGACAGAGTATCATGCATACCAACTTTACTAGTCCACCCAGGTTCAAAGCATGATGACGCGTCTGAAGTATGATATCTCTGCCGCGCAAAGAACACAATGTGTAAAAGCAGGCTGAATGTCCCCAAAGTCATGAGAGCCAACTCCCACTTTCTGCGGTTCGATCGCTTGTGTGAGCTGGCTCTCTCATGATATGGCGCAATGAGTGTGTCTTTTTCATCATCACTCTCACTCTCTTCGGCTCTCAGACGAGACTTGCGGGCGTGAAAAGACAAGAAGCGTAGGAAAGACATGTTTGTGTGGGAAACAAGACTGGACTCCCCAAGCGTGCGGCAGGCGTTGTCTAGTTTGGCTGTCTGTCTATGGCGCATTGGGATTTGTTAGGTTATATTCCGTCTACCCTCACTCACAGCCGAAAGCAAGGGTGATCATTCACCGGTGAAGGTACCATGGCATGCATGATGGATCCGCACCGTTGCAAAAATGATACTTTGTTCTTTCGCCTCGGTAGGTACCTATCTAGGGATTTTGCGGCGCAAGGCCGACCGGGTTTGGCGTTGCAGTGAGCTAGCCTGTTTTTTGTTTATCCATCACAACCGTTCTCCTGCGCGGCACAGTCGTTAAGAGAAAACGTTCCGTCAGAGGAAAAAAAAAAAAAAAGTTCCGAAAAGTCCCCTATCAGATTCAGCGCAGCAATCTGAGGCAGTGGCATTGACTCTGTTTCGAAGCGAAGAATCCAACTGTTCCCGAAAAAGAAGGTTGAACTCAAAAAGAATCCGGGATTCGACGAAACTTGTTGGGACTTGAACCAACAGACCTTGGCAGATCCCATCCCCCTCCCCCTGCCCCTGAGACTCCACATGCGTGCCTGGGTAAGTAAGGTAGTGCTCCTACGACGCCTTGCCATCTGGATTGGATTGGATGGGATGGTGATAGCTAGCCTTGGCTGGCGGTGGTACTTGTGCTCTCATTAGAACATGATGGTTATGCCGAAAGCTCGCATTTACTCTTTACGCTAAGCTTGAACTGGATTTTGATTGTCGCAAGGCCTCGTCGGCGTGATCCCTTGTGAATATTGTGAATCGAAGCCAAGAAGCAAAAGGCAGAATCGATGATACGGACTAGGTTGTCTGGAGATTGTATCCGAGAACTTTGCTCACAGCACGATGCACGCGTGGTCGTGCTCGAGTATGGTTGTCTGGTTGCATCCTAGCCATGTCACTCGCGGCGCAGCATATGCGTGCAGTTTTCGAACTGGTTCCTCAGCCTACCTAGGTACCTAGCTAGGAGGTTGCATTCGTCTTGCACGGGCACCATCAGTTTGGGTGGGTATTGGGTATTGGGGATTACTCCTGTAGACAGACTGGAGAGAGTCAGAGAGTTGAGTGAAAACTCACATATAAGATCTCATGCAACCCTTCTTCAAGAACAAAAAACCCATCTCCTGACATCACCATCTGTCCATCTACCACTCCAATCAACCATCAAACCAGCTCACTCATCCATACATCTTTGTTTCTCAACTCTCAAACCTTTGTCAAAAACCATCAAAATGCATTCCAAGATCGTCCTCATCAGCCTGCTGGTCGCTCTCGCTGCCGCCACTCCCATCAACCACCCCGGCCATGCCGGTCATCTCAGCGTCGAGGCTCGCCAGGGCAAGAAGGTGACCTTTGTTCCCAAGGACTATAAGCGTGTGCCTGAGGAGGAGCACAGCCTCGAAGCCCGCCAGGGAAAAAAGGTCACTTTCGTTCCCAAGGATTACAAGCGCGTCCCCGAGGAGGAACATGCCCTCGAGGCCCGTCAAGGCAAGAAAGTCACGTTCGTCCCCAAAGACTATAAGCGCGTCCCCGAGGAGGAGCACAGCCTCGAAGCTCGCCAGGGGAAGAAAGTCACTTTCGTTCCCAAGGACTATAAGCGCGTTCCCGAGGAGGAACACTCGCTGGAAGCTCGTCAGGGAAAGAAGGTCACCTTTGTTCCCAAAGACTATAAGCGCGTCCCCGAGGAGGAACACAGCCTTGAAGCCCGCCAAGGCAAGAAAGTCACCTTTGTTCCAAAGGATTACAAGCGCGTCCCCGAAGAGGAGCATGCCCTCGAGGCTCGTCAGGGAAAGAAGGTCACCTTTGTTCCCAAGGACTACAAGCGCGTGCCTGAGGAGGAGCACAACCTCGAGGCCCGCCAAGGCAAGAAGGTCACGTTCGTCCCCAAGGACTACAAGCGCGTTGCCGAGGTCGATGCCGAGTAGATGATGTGATGTGTTCGTTTTCTGGTAAGTGAATTTATTCACAAGGTATCTTTCGGGATGCTTTGACAATAACAAACACTAATAGTCTGATCTAACATAGCATCTTCGTTGCGGAAAATATGGCTGCGTTGTGTGATGGATCTTGATTGGGTTGTACATGTGAAGAGAAGATGTTATATGGGGGGTTGGGGACTTTGATTTTCGTATGTGGTGAATTTTGTCGGACCGCGGTGGTGTTTCCTTGCGTCAATAGGAAAAAGAGACTGTTTAGAAAAGATAGCGGCGACCGTCAATCGTGTCCTCTCACCATAGAGCAGTTCACCCTCCGCCACCTACCTATCATGTTTCACCATCCTCTGCTGCGTGTGTGTGGGCATGGCTTCTGTGATGTTAAGGGAATCCTCGTGACCAGCGTCCTTGGTTCAATGTTGCATGTGAGATTGGTTTCTGCTACTTTCTGGAGGGGAAATTTTTTTTTTTTTTTTTTTTTTTTTTTTTTTTTTTTCCTCTTTTTTTTTCTCGT
>Ga0247765_1000134_pt1 | contig 58137 bp, 57 predicted proteins | sample UWRJL106311C6_FD_179949 | JGI IMG/M metagenome (GOLD analysis project Ga0247765, IMG submission 179949) | Plant litter microbial communities from Arlington Agricultural Research Station in Wisconsin, United States - UWRJ-L106-311C-6 | ecosystem: Environmental > Terrestrial > Plant litter >... | reverse complement strand
TGCAAAAAAAACCCCCCCCCCCCCAAAAAAAAAAAAAAAACAAAGAGCACGTTGGCCTTTATTTTTGTTTTTTTCCCCTAGCGTTTTGCGTCTTTCTACTCAAGTGCCGGTGGGTTGGTAGACAGCAGAGACCAGTGCAAAGTGGGCCAGCACAAAAAGGCCTGGAGTTTTGATTCCCCGGTATCCAAATCTTTTTTCGCCCCTGTCATATGTTACATGACCGAGATACTTTGAACGTACGTAGGTACCTAGGTAAGTAGGTAAGTATCGTGAATCCGTTACTGATTTCTCTCCAGATGGTTCATCTCTTGGAATCATCATCCCAAGCCAATCCCCTCTTTCTCTGTTTAGTAAACCCAGTTTCACATATCATGAGACTTGTCATTTATTGCATTTCATGTTATTCCCCATACACACAGAACAGGGGATGCATGATCAACACTGAATTACTACCACCGTGACATTTCTTCGTTGTGTGGCATTCACCCCTATCTTTGAGAATTTCGCATCCCTTCAACCTCCAATCGCAGTTCCAGGTTCCAGTCCCGAACGTACAACAAGGCCTCCCTGCCCCCCCAAATGAACTCCGCCTCATGCCTGCATTGATGCGTCACTCGTCCTTCTCCTCGTGCTCACCTTCGTACTCATGCTTGTGCTCATCCTCGTACTCGTGCTCATTCCGTTCCGTTAAATCATTCTCATTGGATCCCTCCGTCCATCATGTCGTGTCGTGTCGTGTTGTGTTGTGCATGACATGGTTCATTCTGTTTGTTTGCTTACAATTTCCCTTCCGTCGGTTCGTTCGGTTGTGCTCGTACTCGTACTCGTGGGGATTATCAGTTCCTTGGATGGTAGTAATGACTGTTGTCGGCTCGCTCGTCATCCATAGTGGATATCATCTGTCGTCCAGTCTGCTGGTTTATCTCCTTAATTGAAGGTGAAAACCTCGGCCCGGAACAGAGCTCTCTCGTGTGTCATTGCCGGATCGTATTTCCCCCCGTTAACTCGCTTTAACCTTTAAAACGAGTGTGGAATGGAGATCCTCCTTTTAAGTGCAATCCTGGTCGTCCAGTCTCTCTCGGGCTCGACTTCCGTTCCAGCTTGCTGGTTGCGTGGATTTTCGCCATAAATACCCCTTTCCGATCCCACCTGTTCCTTCTTAACATTCTGCGGTGTGTGCCATTTTCGCGTCTTGAGGAAGGGACTGTGTGTTCGGCGTAGAGGCTCTATCCTCTTTCCGGCTTCGAACCTTGCACGTGTGGTGTTTTTCCCTCCAATGTTCGACCAATCCTGGTTCCAGGCTCGTTCGTTCACTGCCGTCCCAGAATTTTCTCGCCTTTCCTTGGGGGAGTCTGCGTCGTTAATATTTACCGTCCGAAATTATCGAATTTTCCGATTGTTTCCTTCATTTTTCCACCTTAAACTCAGTCGTCTTAACTATCCCCTTAAAGTCGGGATCCGGCGGCGCCTGCATGATAACATCGTCAAGGTCGTCGCTCTTTTCTCCCGAAATCTCAATCTTGGTAATCGGACTCGCGTTGTGGGTATTGTGAACCACTCCTGCTGTGAATCCCGTGTTGGCTCGATTGACATTGACCCATTTCTGCTGCTGCGCTTTTGGATTGCCCAAGCCCAGCTCAACAAACTCACCAGATGCCGTGTTCTGCCGGAGATAGCCCCGCGTTGCACTGCCGCTGACGGGCAGCCGATCGAGTGCCTTTCCTGCTCGGTAATAGTTCGCCTCTCGGTAATGATTAAGGTGGCTGCCGATTTTGAGTACCGTCCCGAGGAGAGGTCGCAGGGTAGGAGCACAGGCGGCGATGATTCCCATGTCGAGTTGGAGGCTGTAAAAACTTAGAAAAGGTTATGTCAAAACTCGCAAAGGAGGTAACTCACGCTCCGAAAAATGGCGCTCCGGGAAAACTGGGAAACGTATTAGAACACACTTTGTTCGGACTGGGTGATCTGCCCAGGCAAACTTACTATGTCCCATCCCTCTCCTTCACAAATGCAATAATGAAGATGGCCTTGGTAATCCCCAACCCCACAGCACTGTGGCAACTTGTCAGCATCTCAACTCAAGACATGCAATGTCTCGCCTACAAATAGCCCCCGCTAAGGATGGCAATCAGATATATCCGCATTCTTCGTTGCAGTTGCAGACTCCAGATCAAAGGGATGGGCAAAGTTGCGAATAAGATATCTGTCGTGATATTGCACGCTGTTTGAATCATCAGCAAAAGACCTTGAATCTCATTCATTGCAGGGATCGAAAACTCACCAGCATTAAAGAGACCAAAGTCTCTGTACAACTCCTTGTTGTAGCACTTTGGATTCACCGAGCGATCCCACTGGCCATTTATTGGCTGACAAAACGTCAAGAAAGTGATGAATGCGAATAATGTGTAAACGCACGTGAAGCCTGTTGTTTCGTCACAAGTCAGAAACCCGCAAACACTGACTACCAGAAAGGGGAAGGGGAATACCCACCAATCAAAGACCACAAAATCCACTTATACCATGTCCCCCCCCTGTTGAGCCGCAAAAGCGACAAGGCGATGGATATCTTGAGACAGCCAAACGCAAACGACGCCTCGAGCACCGACTGGTAAAACTGTGCTTCGAGGAGCACGACAAACTGTTTTCGGGGGATCGTGTCCTGGTGTCGCCCGTAGCCGTTTTTACAGCACACGAGCCAGGAGGCGAAGCCACCTATGCCGAATAGCTGGAATTCCCTCAGGGTCAGTTTCTGTTTTTCTTTTCTTTCTTCTTCATTTTGGGCCTCTTTTGGCTACAATGAAGGCCACGGTGAGGGTGCACACATACGACAGCAAAAGCCATAAACACATCATCCTTCCCAAACGACCGCACCAACACCGCGCGGGTATAGAACCGTAGTGATGCCGCAATGAACGCGCAGCTCCATGCCACGCACATAACAGCAATGAAGAGTGGTGTGGTGTTCTCGGCGTCGCGCAGCGCCTTAGCTACAGGATCCCATGTTGGTGCGGGGGGAAATGTTGGTGTTGATGTTGATGATGGCGTTGATGATGTTGATGTTGCCGCTCCACCAAGTGTCGTGGTGGTAGCCGTTGTGGCTAATGATAATAACGACGACGAAGAAGACGACATCGTTGGGGATGGGAAGTGATCAGAGTGGTTAGTGCTTGGTTTTTGCGAGCGCGGGTAGGCGCGACGCACAGCAAGTACACCGCACCGCGCGTCCTTCCGTCCAGTCCACTCCAGTCCACTTTCGATGGGGTCGTTGAATTATCGTGCAACCAAAAAGTAGAAGGGAGGAGGCAGGTCAAGATCGAAAGAGGGGAGAGGGGGAGAGATTGAGAGAAGCGAATACAAGAACGAGAAGAAAGAGGGGGGGGGTAGGTCCCAAAAAAGCGGGCTTGGAGAGTTGTGCCGTCTATCTTTTATTATTCTGACCTCGATTTTTTCTCTCTCTCACCACCAAACCAAAACCTAACTTGGAGCCGCCCGCCCTTTGGGAGGAGCCAAAAACTCGGCTCCGGTAAGTAGGCGATGGTGGTGGTGGTCAATGGGAAAAAAGGCAAGGGCCACAGAGTGCACACCCATACACATTCATTGATGGGCAATGCTAACGTTACTTGGGAGCCCACTTTCGGCACTCCTCCGTAATATGCCCAGATTGAAGAGTCTGGGGAAAACGCGCCTTTTTCCTTGGCCTTTTCTGGCCTGACAAGGGGGGGGAGAGAGGGATTTTGACAGGGGGAGGGAGGCTGATTGGTAAAAAGCTAAAAGGGCAGAAAGAGAAAACAAGGGGGGTGGGTATTACCGCCTAGGAAAGAGCGAGAGAGAGGGGGGAGGTTTCGGCGACTACGTGGGTGGATGGATTGAAGATCTGTAATTGGAGCAGCGCGCGTTGTGTGTGCATGGAGGCGAGTAATACAAGCAGGCAAATTCCATCGGGCAGGCGGGCGGGGTGGAAGGGAAGAAGACCACATGAACTCGCAAAGCTGCAGAAAGAGAAAAAAAAAACTGGCTGGGCTGCGGATATGAAGTGTCCCCCCTCCCCTCTTCCCTCGAGTTTGCCGCATTCATACACGTCAACTTTGTTGCTTGGCGGGTTTCGAGCCCGTAACTTTTGGCTAAAATGGTCCAAAAATCTCCCTCTCCCTCTCACCCAGCAATGCAGCGCAGCTTCCTCTTTTTTTTTTGTCCCGCACGCCACCCAAACAAGCCTCCCCCCGATCAAGCCAGACAGAGCCGTCAATAGCCCCGCGTCGCATACGCATGTCGATATACCGGGTTGGTAAAAATCCAAACGAAGCCAACTCGCTGGTTCGTCGCTCGGTTGGTCGGTTCCAACCGTTTATTTTGTTTTGCACGCACCCCCCTCCTCCTCCCCTTTCCCCTCTCCTCTCTCCTCTCTCCTCTCATATCCTACCCTAACCTCTGCCTCTCATTCTCCGTCTCACTCTCCGTCTCTCTGTGAGTGGGAGTGTGGGAGGGTGTGTCTTTTTGTTCGCCAAACATTTTAGTTCTGATTTATGCCGCGCGGGATACATCAAATATGTATAATGTACCTTGGCCAATCCCAGGCCACAATCTACTCTAGATCTGTGGAATCGGCCCGGGCGGTGGTGGTGGGCGGGGGTACTCGCTCGCTCGCTTGCATGTGTGTGTTTTTGAGATGTGATCGGTCGGCCATCGACCCTTTTAGGCCCATGACCGCTTTTTCAATTCAACAACCTAAAAGCAATATTTTGTTTCATGTCGTGTTCCCTCGCGAGCAGGTGGGCGAGTGCGTGATTACCGGACACCCGGAGCTTCCTTCCATCAATTGGAAAGTGCAGTCCCAACTAAATCGATCATCGTCATTCATCGCGCGTCATTTCCTTTTTTTCTTGGGTTGGAGCTGGAGCTGGAGCTGACCACCTCACCTCACCTATCACCTAGGTAGATAGGTAAGGAATCTTGCATTGATCCAAATGCAGTGTCGGCAACGGCAATGGGCAAGGGGCAACTGTTCACGCGAGAATCTATCTACTACTGGCTATATTGGATGGATGGATGGATTTGGATCCGGGTCCAAAAAGCGGAAAAGGACGCACACACACACACACACACACGTACCTACCGAAGCACGCGCCAAATGCAAGGAGGGCAGATGCGGCCGGTCGGCCGGTCTAGCGGGCGGCTCTTTCACTCTCTAACTCGCCCTTTCTTTTTCTGCACTCTAAAAAAGTCTTGTGCTTTGCTGCGGATCGCTTCCGCCTTTTTCTTTCTTTTCATTTCGCTCCTTCCTCTCCATATGCCAAGCCCATGCCCCCCAGAACAGAACAGACCAGAACCTAGAACCCAAAAGGCACCTGCAAAACTCGGTCGGTCAAATGTGGATAGACCCAGGTGGACAGTCATTCGAGGGATTGGATTGCAATCCAATGTTGCGCTAGGCTAGCCAGGCTCTGTATACACGTCTGCAAAGCTAACACTGCCGGCATCAGCTAGGAAAGGGCCACCCTCGGCTTGTTTTCGCCTGCCTGTCCTTCACAGTCATGATGCTCAAATCTCTGCTGTGCCTCACCGCACTGCATGCTGGTGGGAAGAAATGCTGAGCTGCTACTGCTGTTGCTGTTGCTGCTGCTCCATTGTCAGGCAAAATGCCTACCTTTTTCGAGGTAAAAACCCCGACGGGCTCCCCCTCCTCAAGAAAGCCGTTGGATATTTGACGTGTGGTCAGTGCATGCGGGGAGATCCGACTGAGGTGAGGTCAGGATGCAACTGCAACACTCCTCCTCCGATGTGCGTATGTATGTATGTAGGTATGGTGCCATGATGGGGCTGCGTGATCAAGCTTTCCGGATTTCTGGTAACTGTGGTCTGTGGTCTGTCATGAGTCCCTTCCCTTGAGGCTCGTGCAGTTGCGTGCGTGCCTGCGTGCCTTTCCTGATGTTGGGACCCCGCGTTTGCGTAGGACCTCGTCCCGCCGCAATAAAACGCGGGGACCAATAGCCGCTCGAAGCATCTATCTTGGCAACCCGTGAGCTGTCAGCTCCCTGTTCTGTATCAGGCAGGTAGGTAGGTAGGTAGATGTCGAGCCTTGCAGCCAGCAGCCTTGGTTCCAGTTCTAGCAGTGCAGTGGAGAGGCTGAATTTCCGATGCAAGGCAAGGTACTTCCGATATCATCGCCAGGCGCAGCTCAATCGCGCAGTCAGCTCAATATAAGCCAGACCTAAGTGTTGACCAGCGCAGGCGTGCGTAGTGACGTAAAGATTCCCCTTTTCAAATATTCTACTTTGGCAATTGCATACCCAGCCCTCTTGTACTGGCACAGGTAGAGATGTCATTCTGAATCTGGGTGCGTGACTGCCAGGTTACCTAGGCAAGGTACCTATGCTGCTTGCCACTTCCATTCCGGGTCTGAGTGGTCGAAATGAGGGGGGGGGGTTGAACCTCAGCTTCCAAGGTCCAAAAAATGCAGCTGCCTGCATTCTAAGATTCCCCACCCGTCAAATCACGCCCAGCAGATCTCTGGAATTTGGCAGGCGCGACTTCGACAAAGAACCAGGCAATACGGAGAGAATAGATCCAGGGCCGAGATGGGAACAGTATATACCGTAGCTACCCGGAACAGGTGCGGCTCTTCTCTTCTTTCCCTCGTGCAATAACAAGTCCTTTCCCCCAGTTTAAGGTCGGCACCGTGACAGTTCATTATAAAACTTCTGCACATAACCTCCGGAGAAGTCGACAAAGTTCTCTTCCACAACAAAGATACCGGCACACTTAACCGTTTCAGCTCAGCTTCATGGCTTACGCAGGAAACAGACGATTCCCGGGCTTTGGGCTTCCAATCCACCACATTGGGAGAAATGAGTTCCCCATTCCGGCTCCATATCGTGACATTTTCACAGGTTCACCGGAATTGGCCGGCTTCGTGTGGAGAAGCAATGGAGTCGCGGTTCGCGAACTACGCATGCTGGATTTCATGGGCCAGATCACCGACAAACCCGACTGGCACATCATAGTCCACAATGACGACATTGTGTCCTGCTGGCGTGCCGAATCCAGTCACCAGGTGAATGGCGATGTTTATCTCTCGGAAAAAATGTTTGACTTTGTATGTGTTGTTCTTCACTCCTCGTGTCTTAATCCTTTACCAACGAACAAGGTCTCGGCTAACTTGGCGGTAGTGCATAGCTGAGCTCCGCGACAAGAGCGAGCACTTCAAGAAAACGGGCCGCATCAACGTTCTAGACGCCGAGCTGACTATTGTCAAATCGGACAGTGCAATCCCCAAGGAGCTACAAGGGGAGCTGAGGACATATGTGAAGGGGCTTGAAAATGTCCCGGATGCACGCAAAGATTGGGATTCACGATCGGATAGGACGGTTCTCAACTTGGTTGACCCTTCACTTTACCCTGTGGTCTGGGGGATCACAAAGGCACTCGACCAAGGGACCGTTTCGTTGGACCGTTGCGGCCAGCGCATGGGGACGGGGTATGTCGCCGGAAGGAGGGCAGGATCTTTCTTCGGAATGGGGACGCCGCAGACCACGGGCATTGGGTATATCGAACTTGTCAACCGCCAGCCAGACATGAGGGCGGACTACTGGGGGTCGTTTCAATGGCTCCCCTCTCGGGTCGAGTTCACTCCCGACGGGGCTGCCAAGATTGCCAGCTACATCAACAACCTTCATCCCGTGAGACACAAAGAGCTATACGATATCCTTGATCGCATTGTTTCGGCGACAATACCTCTGTGGGAAGACTCACTTGGGGGGTTTGTTGACCGTCGTCGGATCGACCTGAAAGACACTGGTGATCACGATTTTACTTATCGCGAGGGTTTGTTGTATCAAATCTCCGGAGAGCAACCGGTAGACCCAAGGCTGATGCCCAAGCTACCCCCCAGGCCACCCCCACGCCATGCCTGTGAACCTGGGGGATATCGTAAGTCACAAGGCTAGTCACCTGAAGACGAGGCGCGACAACGGGAATACGCATGGTGGAGGCGGAAAAATCAAATCCTAATTCAACGAGAGCCTCGGGATTACATGGCCCAGGACGAGGTCTTCAGGACGCGTGCGTGGGACAACCAGGTCAAAATCATGGCCGCAGATGGAGGCAAACCCTCAAGTTTACGCGAGAAATTTCCAGGTGGCATTCAAGTCGTCTTCAAGCTCACCAGCATCCACCTCACTCCGGAAAAGCCCACATACCGCGGAGGGGATTGGCGCGTCGAGGGGTCATGCGCGGAGACAATCTGTGCTTCGGCCATTTACTACTTTGATGATGAAAACATCACCGACAGTCACCTCGCTTTCCGCCAACCGTTGGGCGTCTTTCAGACTAGGACGTACCGAGAAGCGACCGGGGACTACCCCCTTAAAAAACATCTCGGACTGGACTGCCCTTTTCCTTACTACCATATTCAGACACTGGGCCAGGTCTTGACCCGCGAAGGTCGCCTGCTCGTGTTCCCCAATTGTCTCCAGCACCAGGTGCAGCCTTTTAAGCTCAAGGACGAGACCCGCCCGGGCCACCGCAAGATTCTCGCCATGTTTCTCATCAGCCCTCAGCGGCCCATTCTCTCTTCGGCCCAGGTTCCTCCACAGCGCCGCGACTGGTGGGAAGAGGAGATCCTCAATGACAGCTCCTTAGGCAAGTTTCTCCCTGGGGAGTTGTTCAACGATACCATGGCTATGGTTGATAGCTTTCCTTTTCCGTGGGAAACGGCGTTGCTAGTACGCCAGAATATGATGAGAGAAATGGCGCGATATAACGATCAGGTGACCCGATTCTAGGAGGTGAGTCACCTGAATGAACACATTTTCGTCCAGAGTCCAACTTAACAAAGCGCTTCTTTAAGAACAGGTAATCCTCAGATTGAGCGAGTTTTATTTCTGAGAGCACCAGTCTTTGGGTGTGCTGTTTGAAGAAGCGATGGACGGCAGGGGTCTGGTCCTGTGCAACAAGATGTTCCGAAATCAGTAGAATAGCTCATATGGACACACTTGAAGCGTCTTAGTTAGAATTAGGATCCTCAATGCAACAGCGATGACACTTTTCATAATAATTCCTTGGTCTGATTAATATAATCTAGTCCCTAAAAGTTTGTGAGTGGGGCTTGGTGAGTATCTGGGAAGGTGTTTTGCGAGGGTTCAAGTCAGAATATTTGGTTCTTTGTCAAAGTTGCTGGGTGTGATTTGAGGGATGGGGGATTTTAGAATGCAAGCAGTTGCATGTCATGTTTGGACCCTCATTTCGTCCACTCAGACATCAATGATCCGGGGTGAGAGTGGCGAGCAGCAGTGCAGCCAGATTCCAGTCTAGTCAGAATGATTCCAGTCAGAATGCATGTGACATGTTATCAACCAGACCAGACCAGACCAGACGCCTGGTAAGTGTAAGAACAAAAAGGTAAGAAAGCTTTGCAACTTGAATCCCAGCTGAAGCCAAAGCCAAAGACCTAGTCTGATGGTGGCACAAAGAACACAAATCTGGGAACATGAAGATTTTGATTGTTGCCTGGGCGATTTGACTAGACTGAGGGGTGTTGAGTGATGAGACTGAGCTTAATTACCATTGACACCGGGCATAGCGTTTTTCTTTTCTTCTTTTTGGAATAACACTGGCTTTGCTGTACACTCCCTCAACTAAGGGGGGTAGGGTAAGGTATGTAAAGTAGGTAGGTATTTCTACAGCAATAATATAGCACTTTTCCACATTATTGAAATACGTCACCGAACCTACCTAGTCGGCCTTTGAGCCAGCAGTAATTTGGAAACGTCCCCTGCACGTGCTTCGTCAGACACCCAGGTCACACATAGCTACGCAAATCGTTCCGTATCGTTTCATTAGCAGGTTAAATTCAAATTAAACACAAAAGGGACAACGAACCACCTCTGAGACCCACCACCTGATGATGATGATGATGATGATGCACATTTGAGGAACCCGTGTCATGTTTGAAAGCCTGCCAGAATTCACACCAAGCAGCCCTCCCAATACTGCGATAATGATAAATCGCCACGTAGTTGAGAGCAGACCCATTGTCCAGCGCGCGAACCGGCGAAGCACGCAATGTTCCCGCGCATGTTCTGGAGAAAATGTTTTTCTGGTTGCAGCAGGAGGGTACATGTAAGGCGGGGATTGACGGCATTCATGTTTGTGTTGGCACCGGACCACGAGTATGACATGGATGCATGTGGAAAATGTTTTCTGTAAGCTCCGTACTATTCTCTCTGGGGGGGGGGGCGATGGTAGGTGAAACGGGGGATATCTCTTCCAGGTGGTGGGTTAACGTGTTGTTTTGTCCATCCAGAGGGGGAGGATGTGCGCATGTTTCATGTTTATGTTTGATGGCATGGTTTAATGCCATAATGAGTGAGCGCAACAGAGGTTCAGCTGCAATGAAGCGTGAATGCGGCAGGCCTGATTGATTATATGAGGTATTTTCCCCGATATTAATGTCTCTCGCTTGCGGTAAGCCACAGTCGTCCTGATAGGTTGAGGTTTCGCATTGGGCTGTCGACCTATCTCAGGTGAAGATTCTGTTGCCCGACATGTGTGGACTCGTAACACGACACATGGCCTATCTCTCTTTGTAAATCTCAAGATGTTGAGATATAAATTGTGTACAATAAATGGCTTTGTGTCTGCACGTGTTGTCTACCCTGTCCAAGCCACCACTAAAATACAACCCATGTCTATCAAAATCCATTCCTCTTCCAATAGGGGCCAATACGCCAACGAGGTCTCATGAAATATCCAACAACTCCTTTGCGCCCTTGTATACCCCCATAAAATCCTACACCCCCGGCTGGGATTTATTCCACGCCTCCCAGGTCTGATTCTCGTAATTCGGAATACATTTAACTTTCTCTGGTGGTTCCTTTCTCCAAATTATCTCGGCCTCGTCCACCTCCTTCCACCATTGCGATGTCCACCCTTTTGCCTCCTTAATCTGTTTCCCCCGGTCATTTGAATATTCCAAAGAAATACTCGGGACTACCGCAATGCGTGAATACCCGTTCCACCAGAGATCTTTACAGAATAACTGCGGTTCCCCCTGCATGCACTCTCCCTCTGGCAATCTCGGTCCTCGAAATGTGACTTTTTCCAAAAGGATGGGCTCCGCGGTAAAAGCGGTAGCGCCATTCCAACAGGAAAATACCTGAAAGGGCTGGTGTGCCGAATACCGCGCGTAAGCATCGGGGTTCTTCCAGAATAGATTCCACGCGGAATTCCAGTTCCCGTCGGGGGGAACCTCGAAAAAAGCTTCCCCGTTTAGGTCTCGCGCTATCCACATGTCGTAGAATGTCGGGTCGCGGCCAACATACGTCCAGTCCATGGCGCAGGTCATGTGCGCGTTTAACCGACGGCGTTGGTGGAGGAGCTCGAGAAGGTCGTCGGGACAGGGGGTTACGTCGTTGAGGAAGAGGATGGTGGTTTCGTTGGGTGGGGCGAGAATGGAGCGTGGCGTGGTTAGGAGGGGTTGGATGGCGAGGTTGCGAAGGGCAGCGAGACGGGGGATGCGGTCACCAGTGGAAGGGTCGATGGCGCTGGAACGGAGGTGGTACGTTGTTGGGAGCTTGGTGAGAGGTTTGCGCAAAGCCGAGAGGACTTCGGCGGTGCCGTCGTCGGAGTTTCCTTCCACAATGGAGACGGCGCAGTTTTCGGGCCCGAGAAAGCGGATCACTTCAACGAGGGAGCCGAGGAGACGGGGTAGAATGGGCAGATTGCTTCGGAGGTTAAGGGCGAAAAAGTAATGTATTGTGGAAGTGTTGTTGCTTTTGGTGTGGGGTATTAGATATTCATATCGTTTGGTATCAAACTTTGGACATTCGAAACGGGGGAGCTCGGTGGAGGAGGAGTTCATGATAGCGCGGACGTAGCTGTCGCGAAGCTCGATTGGCAACGAAGGCGGCGGGGCTTTGACCGGCGGGGCGTTGACCGGAGGAGCTTTGGCCGGCGGAGCTGCAACGGGAATGAACTGTTAGCTACCTAGTGAATCCTTCACAACGAAAGAAACCGCCAGAAAAGAAACAAACTTACCCGGTGATGTGTGGCTCGCATTGCGGTGGAGGGGAAGGGGAAGAATCGCGATGGAGGACGAGAGTATCCGGTCGTGACCGAGAATGACGAGGATCAGAAGCGCCAGCGCAAATGCTATCGCGATGCGAAGATTACGTCGAGCGCCCGGAGCGCCGCTGAAAGCGAACATTTCTGCATTTAAAATGGTGTTGTTGTTGTTGTCGTTGTTGACGGTGGATCGGAGCGACAAAGGTTGAGCGATGGAATTGTGCTCCGTCGTCGCAGACTCCGAGAGGCCATGTTGGATTGACCGCGACAAAATGGCAAAGGGGGCGGCGTTGTTCGTTGGGGGCTGGCCGGTCTTGTGTCTTGTCTGGAAATGAGGATGGCTAAGCGCCGGGCCCGACGGGTTGGTAAGGATCGTGATTCGTCAGACTCGCGTGCTGGGGCTCGTTCTGCAGTCTCAACTCCGGAGATACGCTTCGGCTGAATATTTCTTTGGCTCGCTTGTGCCTTGCCGCGCAGCCTGATGTTTGGTCTCTGCGTGGCATCTTCTCAGTGTACCCTGGGTGATGACCTTGGAAATCTAGGTTAGTGTATTTTGCACTGTGCATGATGTTGCCTATTTTTGTTAAGTCACCTTCTCATCCTTCGCCAGAACGAAGCGGGGGGTTCGTGGTTGATGCAGGGACAACGGGGTGCTGTCTCGCTGTGTTTCCTTTTGCCCCCAATTTCTGACTTTTTTTTCTCTTCCCATTTCTCTGCATCATGTCCCAGCCTGATCGTCGTTTGTCGCATTGCCATGTTTCCTATGTCACTATTGTTAATTCTTCTTCTTTACTTCAGCAGCTATTGCTCTGGGGCTGCCATTGTCACAGGCAGTCCGACTGTGCCACACTTTGCTGGGCAACGGCGAGAGGCACTTACCACTCGATTCTCTACCATTTGGCTCTCGGGCGACCCTTCAAAGTCGAGGACTGCCGAGATTTCCTTTGACGCCCGTATTGACCTCGACCGAAGTCTTTGGGGTTTTTGTCCCGTCTCTGTTTTCGTCGCATCTGACTGTGGTCTTGCTGGAAACTGCATTGACCGTCACGCTTGTTCTCGGGGTTGTGGAAAGGGGGGAGGCTTGACCACTTTCACTTGGTAATCCGACGAACTCCCCTCTCTCTGTACTTTAAATCTGCTCGACTGACAGTGATTGATGCAGTACCGGGACCAACGGCGAATTCTGTTCCACGGCCGAGCTGTACTTGACGAACAACCTCGGCCCCTTTTCTTACATTGCCTGCGGTGGAGGGTCGTTGACGGACAGTTTCTTTGCTTTTACTACAACCCCAGCATCTAGGCCTCTCATAGTTACGCCTGCACGTCCAACCGCATCCACACTGTTGCCAACCGGGACTCTGACGTTCAGTCAGGACACGAAAGAAACTGGAGCAACCGGGACTGAGACCTCCACAACGATAACATCACAGCCACCACCCCCTGCGAAGGCCAATGAGACGAACACTGGCAGTCCCAATAATGCCGGCGCAATAATTGGTGGTGTGGTCGGATGCCTGGCCCTGATCTGCGTGTCCTCGGTCTCCGTCGTGTGGTTACGGAGGAGATATCGGCGCAAGGACACTTCCAAGGCTCCTTCTGTCAACGACGTTGCCCCTGAAAACAACAGCGCGCCTGTTGATGGAGAAACAGAGATTAAACTTGGATACTTCGGAGTTGATTGGCGTCCTCAGGAGTTGGAACACTCTGTTCCAGTTCGAGAGTTGGGAGGCGTGGTGAGCCCTGTGGAACTTCCAGCGGGAACACCCCGTCTTGGAAGATGATTTTTCGGCACTCGGCATACATATTTGATATGTGTACTCGGCATATATCTCTTTTGCATTCTGAGTTCGAGGTAACCGAGGCATGACTGATGGATGAACGACTTGGGAATAGGTTGGGACATTTGGCAAGGAGTACATTTAGTGACTGGGACAAGGTTTGGGCTACGTCGGGAAGGTGATGGGACAATTTCTCTGAGCAGGGTATCACTTGTTGTTTCTAGATATCGTGAGTGGACCCAGGGTTTAACTTTAATTCAGGCAGGGTTTTCATTGTACACCTATCTATCAAGGTACCCTTACCCAACGTGGGGTTTACGGTACGCCACATAGGTTACCCTACGTCGTCGGCTGAAGGCTACTCGACCTAAACCGGCCGTATACCCCAAGGCTGCAAGCTCTGGAGCTGCCAGCCCAGTGACTTCAAGCCCAATGACTGTAAGCTCTGGAAGGCGCAATCCCGTGACCGCAACCCACTTGGCTACAAGCCCAGTGGCTACAAACTCCAGAGACAGTGGGCCATGGAAGAGGGTTTGACGAGAAGACGAGATGCCGAGGGAGGCCTGGGAGGCGTCTTCGCCACGATGCTTGAGTTTTGGATTTGCTGCCCAGAGGAATTATATTTCAAAATGATGCGCTCTTCGCCCATATATATAGCCCAGATATATCTCACCTCCAAGCTTCTGTCAGGATCACGATCCAAACTACGACCACGACAAGATAACGCGCCAACCTGGGCCAGGGGTCAACCCCAACGGGCACGGCCCGCAACCATCTTACCGTCTTGCCATCGTTCCATCTTGCCATCTTACCAACAACCATCTTACTTGTATATAACATCTAACTATAGAAGGATTCACATCAGGCCAAGAAAGAAAAGAAAACAATACCAGAAAAACCAGAGAAAAAAGTAAAATCCAAAACATGGCCGACCCTGCAGGCACGATCAACAGGGTCCTGTTCTCGCCCAGCGAACTGGGCGAACGACTCGACTTGATTCGAAAGATCGAGTCGGATGCACCAGAAAAATTCAGCGCAGAGTGTTTTTCCCTGCTGCTCTTTGCACCAATTCTTCATCTGCGCTATCTAGCGCGGACTGCTCCATGGAAAGCGTCGGCATTCCTGAAGGATGACCCGAGGGCGGTGCATCTTTTGAAGATCTGTATGTTTCGTTTCCCATCCCCCTTCCCTTTGAGTCATTCTCTACTAACCTTTGCATCATGTAGTTCTTGAAAAGCTTGTAGAATCAGTAATCATACCGACCCCCCCTCCGGTGTTTACAGTCAACGGTGCGGACAGGTCCACGCAGCGCATGGGAGCGACTACCCAGTCCCAGTCTCAACCCCAACTCGAGCCCCCGACCCAGGCCCAGGTCAGGCCCCAGGCTCAGCCCCAGGTTCAGCGCAAGAAGTATTTTGGAAAGAAATGCATGATCACAGGCAGAATCGACCCCGACGTGTGCCATATCATCCCCCTGTCATCATGCAAGAACGAGACGCGGCTGGAGAGTTTCAGAGAGTGTATCGACGCTTTAGGATCGATTCTTGTGTCTACCGAAGATTTTGACAGCGCTAGTCGGTACAGGTTTATTATTCACCCCGGCGTGGCATATCAGAGGTGGAATATGATTCCCTTGGATCCGCAGCTTCATGAGTGGTGGTCCAAAGCGCTTTTCGGATTCAAATGTCTGGGCATCATCCCGCCGAGTCATCACCAGCAGGCTCATGGTGAATCTTTGGTGCGAGTCCAGTTCTGCTGGATGCCCCAGGCGGCCAGACGGGTCTGGGAGCAGCGACGGCAGTGGCACGAGCAGCAAAGGCAACCGACGAGGCAGCAACAACAACAACAACAACAACAGCAGCAGCAGCAACAGCAACAACAACAGCGGCAACAGCAAGGGCTGCAAGAGAAGCAAGAGAAGCAAATTGAGGAACAACTCCGTCTCGACTTAAGCCGGGACCGCCGCCCCTCGAAGCAAGAGCTTATTGTCAAAGGACTGGCATATCTCCTACCGGTCGCTACCGGGGATACATTCGACGTTCAGGTTCCCACTGCTGATGCAAAGGCCATGAAGATGGCTTTTGATATACAGTGGGGGTTGGTCCGGGCCGCGGCTCTATCGGGAGCCGCGGATGCGAATATCCTTGCACTGGTGGAGGGCAATAACGATAGGGGGTCTGCTCAACGGAAGGCGCAGGAAGGGGTGGGTCGGGCAGGTAGTTATCCGCCTCCACCGCCTCCACCACAAGACCCTTAGAGTGGAGGCGATAGGTCTACACCACGAGACCCTTAGAGCAAGAGGCTCTAGCACAGAGAAAAGAAGGTGATGAGCGTGCGCTACACTTCCTAACCTAACCCAAGTAGGTACGGTAGCGCCCGCAGGAACCGTTTTGGTGTTGATCCATGTATCTAGTGCATGGACAACCGGACTGGAAAGTACGTTTGTACCTAGGTAACCAAGCTAGCAAACGTTTTGGATTTCTTGCTCAAGAGGGGGGGGGGTAAGTTTCGGCGGGCGCTACGGTACGACTAGTTCAGTACCTTAAGTTTGATCACTGTGTGCTTGGAGTCATGTTAAATACGCGCAAAGACAGATATCAATAGCTTCATGTGTAATGAGAACAATAGGTACTCTCGGCCAGTTGCAGCCCCACTTAGGTGAAAGGAGTGAACATTGTAAGCTTGCATCAAGTTACCATACCTACCTGACATAGATATGTACACAAATGCCGGAATAGCGATCTGCAACTCGAATCCTACCATTTGCGGTCGTTAACATGAACTCGTGATTGTACCCACTGCCGTTCTCCGCAGGATCCAGTCTTGAACCACCGATTTCTTTGGTTCTGCAAGTACGGGGAACAAAACCCCCTCCCGAATCTCCAATAAAAACCCCCCTCTGTCAATCTATGGGAAGGATTTCGCAGAACTGCAGTGGTAGTTCGGAGGGTAGATAGCCGCCTAAAATGGCTGCGCCACATGGTTAATATATCCCCGTCCGTCCGTACGCACGTGTGGAGATGATACATGTAGAGATTGCATGTTTGAATTTGGATTTCAAGAGTTGAGGATTTGGACAAATACGGGTTATGAACAAACACCTTGGAAAAGTAGACTTTCAGTTAACTTCGACCTGCCATAACACAAACGAGACTAGAAACCCAAAACGCCGACAAGATGAAGTATCTGGTATGGAGTTTATGGGGGCTTTCTGCCTGTCGGGCAGCTTCCATCAAAATGTCATGTTCACAACTCGTTGTGGACAGACTCGACCCGTAATAATAACCTCCTTACCTCTACAAACAGCACTGATTTAAGTCTTCCTCTCTAGCCTCGTCAACCCCGGTGTGGTTGGCTCCCCCCATCTCCACCAAATCGTCGGCGGAAATGGATTCAACGCAACCATGCTTCCTGAAGACGACCCCGCTGAGCGCTCAACCTGCACGACCTGCACCTTCACCGACGACTTCTCCAACTACTGGACTGCCAGCATGTATTTCCGATCACGCAACCACACCTACCGCCGAGTCAAGCAGCTCGGGGCGCTATGGCATGAAGATGCGCGCGGCGGGGGCATGACCATCTACTACGTCCCGCACAACGGGGGAAGCGACACCAAGAATATCGTCACTTTCCCCAAGGGTTTCCGCATGCGCAACGGCGATCCCGAAGTCAAGAGTGCGGAACAAGCCTCCCGCTACCAGGGCATCGACTACACATGCATGCTGCGCGAAAGCACACGGTATACGAACCGGTCGACGACGTTTCCAAAGGTCCCTTGTCCGGCGGGGATTCTCACGACGATTTATTTCCCGCAGTGCTGGGATGGGAAGAATCTCGATAGTCCGGATCATTACAGCCATGTGGCGTGGTCGATCAATGATAAGAGATGTCCCGATACCCATCCTGTCAAGATTCCTCAGGTATCAATCCCTCCCCTGTTTGTGTTTTCCAAAAAAAAAAAAAAGGAAATAGTTGGATAATTTAAATGATAACCTGGTGGTTATAGATCCTCCTCGAAATCCGCTGGGATACTCGCCCCTTTAACGATCCCGAACTATGGCCAGCCGACGCTGCCAGTGAGCAACCATTCATGTGGAGTTTCGGCGATAATCTTGGTTATGGCCATCACGGCGACTATCTATTTGGGTGGAAGGGAGATTCTCTCAAGAATGCGTTTGCGATTGATGAATGTGGAAATCAAATCTGCGGGTTACGAACCCAGTCGATTCAAGAGGCTAATAAATGTATGCTTTCCCCGAAAGCGGCGACCGAGGCCGAGGTCGATGGATGGTTGGATGCGTTGCCAGGGATGGACAAGCGGTGATATCACTGCCTGGTACCCTAGGTAGACTACTGGGCACAGAGCGAGTGAGGGTTTGTCTCTTTGTAATGAAAAGAGAGTACCTAACTAGGTAGGCAAACAGAGAGGTCTGTTGTCTTGTTTCGTTTGCTGCACATGACACGGCAACGCTGTCCGTCTGTTCTCCCAAGGAAGGTAGGTGGGTTGGTTGGTAAGCTTTATTTGATCTTCCTCTAATTTTGAGTATCTATCTCGTGACATTACGGTGAAACCAAGACCACCTTCTTTGGCTGTGATAATAAATTTCCAAATATTTGCAAACACTGACTCAGGTCATGGTAGTATCCAGTCAGTCAGTCAGTCAGTCAGTCTCGGAAAATACGCTGACGTCCCACGTGCATGTAGTCCGATATCTCGCGGTTCGAGCGGCTAACTTATCGCGAGTCCGCGAGTCCGCGACTCCGCGACTCCCCGGTGGTTGTCGATCACTTATCAATCGTTTGTCACTCACACGCTTACTCCCAATGGTTCGGATTCTTTTTGATCCATTACCCACTACTCATTGCTCGTCACCCGTTACCCCTGAGCGCTGCTGTATTTCTTGTGTTCCACTAAAAAAAGTGTCAGACTTAAAAGCCGACGACCCGGCATCCCCCACCTCGACTCCGACCAGACAGGAGCCGCATCCATCAACTCTCCTCACTCAATTCTCTGCCATTGCACCTCACGCATCTCACCAGCCACTAACCGCCAGCTACATATTGCAATCAGAACAATATGGCCGCACAGAAATACCACATTGGCGAAGCCATCAACGAAACAGCCATTCATCATGAATCGTTCCAAAAGCTGTGGGAAACAAGATGGAAATTCCCTGTATGTTTTGACCCCCTTCTCACCGTCTCCTCTTCTAATTTTAAGCTAGTGCTCTATGGGAGTCTACCCCTTCATGTTCTCCTGCCTCAACGACTTCAATCCCATCGCTGAGGGTATCATCGCCGCCGGCTTACATGAACCCTACAACTGGGATGAATATGCATCCCACTTTTTCCCCAAGGCAGAGGAACTAACACGTGTCGCCGAAGCCGCTCTCTCGTCCGGAGAACGGGCCAAAGCCGCCGAATATTTCCTCCGTGCGTCCGCGGTATATCGCATTGCGAGATTCCCTGCTCCGCGCTCGGAAAAACAGCGTGAGGCATGGGAAAAAGGGAAAAAAGTGTTTTATCAAGGGGCGGGCCTGTGGGAGACACCGATTGTGGAGGTGCAGATTCCGCATGTCCATGGCCTCGAAGACGAGGGGGAAGTGGTGAAGGTGAATTTTATGGTTCCTCCGGTGGCGGCTTCGCAGAGAGGGAAAAGGTGGCCGGTTGTGCTCATTTTTACGGGGCTGGATGGGTATCGGACGGAATTGGCAGTTTGGCAAGCGGGGTGGGCGAAGAGAGGGGTGGCGACGGTGGTGGTGGAGATTCCGGGAACGGGGGATAGTCCGGCAAAGAAGGATGATCCGACCAGTCCGGATCGGCAATGGGGGTCGGTGCTGGATTGGATTGCGGCGCGAGAGGAGTTGGATGAGAACAAGGTGATTGTTTGGGGGTTCTCAACGGGAGGATATTATGCGCTGCGGGCTGCACATACGCATGCGAAGCGGCTGTTTGGCGCCGTCAGTCTGGGCGGTGGGTGTCATCACATGTTTGACCGGGCTTGGTTGGAGAACGTCAACAAGCTTGAATATCCGTTCGACCTGGCGGATACGCTGGCTTACAAGTTTGGATATTCCGATCTGGAGACGTTTATCCAGAACGCGTCCAAGTTCTCGCTGCTCAACGACGGGACACTCGAAAAGCCATGTACCGACATGTTGTTGGTGAATGGCGACGGGGACGAGATTTTCCCGATTGAGGATCAATATGTGGCGCTGGAGCATGGAAAGCCGAAGCTGTCGAGAACAGTAAAGGGAAGGAAGCACATGGGGGAGCCGGAGGCGTTTTTCATCATTCTCGAGTGGATCCACGGGAAGTTGGGGCTGGATGGCGATATTGTCTCGCAGATGAAGGAGATGCCGAGCAAGATGAAGTATTAGGGGCTGCAATGGGATTTGCAACACCTGATCGAGACCGCCATCGGCCGATTGGCGCTGTTTTCACATGAATTCAGCTTTACCATCAATTTCGCAGCGTAATAAATGGGCAAGAGTGCAAACCTGTGCTCATCCACAGCGATTTCGCAACTTCACATTTCATAAAACACAGTTTGACGCAGAAGCAAACTCAACGCTTTTTGTGTGGGATACGAACTAAGTAAATACCAGCTAAACTCAACGCGTAGTAATTCCACCAAAAAATGTCGAGGTCCTGGATACCAATGCTCCACCACTTCTCTTTTTTTTCCCTCCTTCTGAAGTGGGCATGTCCCACTCACGCCTTCGTGCGAACCGGTAGCTCAAGCACGCCCAAAATTGGTTCTCCCTTCCATCATTCTGCTCCATCCGCCACGCTGTCCCTCATCTGTACCGGTGAGTTCTCAGTCTACCACCACTGTTTCGCTTCCTAGGTCAGGGGCTTTAACACACCGAAACAGGCACCGCAAACGCCGTCGCCTCCATGGCTTCACGTAGCGTTCGAGCCAGCGGCCCGTTGACCCAGCCATATGACATGGAACAAGGGGACTCGGGTTGCGGCGCAGTTTCCGGCTCAGGCTCGGGCTCGTGCTTAGGCTCAGGCTCAGTGTCTGGCTTCGGCTCAGGCTTCGGCTCGGGTTCAGGCTCAGGCTCAGGGCCAGAGTCCGGCTTCGGCTCGGGTTCAGACTCAGGCTCAGTCTCGAGCTTGTTCTCAGCCTGGTTCCCCAACTGGCGGCGAGCATTGGGGCTGTTCGGGGGCGGGTCAGGAACGGGGCTGGGCTCGGCGTCCGGCGCGGGGTACGGGTTCGGCAGAGGCTCCGGTGCGGGCTCAACTTTGTTGTCATCGTCATCTAGCTTGTGAGCACCGCCGTTGGAGGAAGTCTGGTGAGCACGCGTGGCCATGTGAGCGCCCTCGGGAGAGTCAGGGAAAGGAATGGGGCCGGGCTGCGGGCCGGGCTCAGGCTGAGGCTCAGGCTCCGGGTCGGGCTTCGGCTCGGGCTCTGGGTCGGGGTAGGGTGTCTCAAGAGGGCGAGCGACGCTGTGGCCGTTCACGCTAGGGCCGTTCGGGAGAGGGCCGTTAATCGGCTCGGGCTCGGGCTCAGGTTCAGGCCCCGGCTCCGGAGACGGCTCAGGAGAAGGGACAGTGCCGCCGTTGGGGTAATCGGGGTCGCTGTCACTGAGAGTGAGACGAGGCTTTGACTCCAAGTCAGGCGCAGCCGGCTGAGGAGTCGGGGGATCCTCATCGCCGTCGCCATCATTGAGACTGTCGCGAGACTTGGGGTCCGGCTTGGGGTCCGGCTTAGGCTTGGGCTTTGGAGGGTCACCCTCACGAGCCTCGTTGGAAGGAGGCTTCCCAGTCTTGGGGGCATCCTCGTCGTCCTGGCTTCGGGGACGGGGACGGGGACGGGGCGCGGGCTCAGGCATGGGCCTAGGTCCTGCCGGCTTAGGCTGAGGCTGGGGTTGAGGGGCCGGTGGACCACAAGACAGGTGCCCGTCGCTTGAAGGCAGAGGAGACTCCGGGTCGGGCAGGGGTTCAAGGCCGGCAATTTCATCGTCGTCAGCATCTCCCTCGCCGGAAGGGGTCGGCGGAGGGGGATCAGGCACCGCGTCAGGCGTGTCTGCGGCTTTTAGGATTCCCATGGAGTCGTCGAGCTGGACCAAGGGAAGGGGAGCCTGTTTCTCTGGCTCGAGGTGAAACTCCACAATGCGGAGGTAAGAAGCCATGATAGCTGGCGCTTGGCGGTGGGAACTTGGCAGTGAGGAGTTGTTGCGCAGTCTGAGGTTGTCAGGTCGAGTGAAGGTTGTAAGGGGGGGTTTTGAAAGCAAGAGCGTTCAAGTGAAGATTGGAGTTGTTCTTGAAGTTGTAGACTGTTGGAAAGATGATTGAAGTCGTTGATGGTGGAAAAAAAAAAAAAAAAAGTCCAGGATTCGAGGAGCAGAAGCGGGCTTTTATATCCAGATTCTGGGGCTCTTGCCACTCCCATCTCTGAGCGGTGACAGCGCACTCTCGTATGGGTTTCCGGGTTCCCAATCTGATTGATGTGTGAATTGGCATCGTCACGACACGCAGATACGGCGTATAACTCTCCAGCACCTTGATCTGTTTTGAGAGATGGGACTATCGTGAGACGAACTTGTCCCAAAGCGAGTGTCGGGTAGCCATGGCTAAACTGCTGCTGCGGTTTAACTCGAGGTTAGCTGATGGCATCATGCCTCTGGTCCCTTACGGAGGCCAGGGACGCTCACAAAATGATTACTGTTGACCTAGATCTCAGAGAAAATGGCGAGGGGAGAGCAAGCATCATAATGAGCTGGGTGGTGTCAAGTCTGCAAAACCGGCAATTTGGGGCAGTGATTGAGTTCTGTGTCTCCTTTCGAGTCCCTCTCTTTTCTTCCCCTTTCTCAACTAAACATTGCTCGGCGGTGTGTGAGCTTGGTCATCGAACTTGTGCCCAAAGTAATCCACCTCGTCCCGTCTCTCTTTCTTGTTTACACCATTAGACCCTCAGATACCCCACTTCCCCTGGAAACACCATGTTGTCAGATCCGAGATATACGCTCCCGGGCCACCAGTTCGTTGCAGTGGGCGGCGGGAAGCAAATCCCGACGTCATCACAACACTAAACCACGTCATGTCCCTCTCGACTTTTCAACCCATCTCTGGTCCATCTTACCCAACAATCAAATCCCATTCCCATTCACATAATCTCTTCCTGTCAAAACCAGTTTTAATCACTTGGAATGGCCGGCCCTTATCCACCACGAACGGCCCTTCTCGGGGGACAGCCGACGCCCCTTCCAGATATTCCCATCTCCTCCATATTCATCATTCTCTTCCTCCTCGCTCTCATATTACATTTTAATTTTTTCCTTTCTCACCTATCATCCCCCCCACCGCCTCCTTCCGATAAACCTCTTCCTCCAATTTTGGTCTCGATATTTTGTATCCTGCGTATAGCCGCGCTATCTCTCCGTATTGCCTGGTCCGTTCATCCAGGGAATTTGTCTCTGGGAATTGCCTCTACGATATTCACTTCTGCGGGGGTGGCGCTCTTGTTGATTCTCAATACCATTCTCGCGAGAAGGGTTGTGAGGGATTATTCACCGCGCGGTGCCTCCACCTCCACCTCCACCTCAAACTTCCACGCCAACCCCAACTTCAACTCCGCCAATGCCAACCTCAACGCCGGAAGCAACTTCAACTCCAATGCCAAAAGACAAGGAAACACAGCGCTACGCGTAGCTCGAGTCTTGATATTCTGCATCATCGCCTCTCTCGCCATGATCACTTCCGCCACAACAGATTCCTACTTTTCTCTTTCAGAACCAAACCTGCAAAGTGCCCGGGAGGTAATCTTATTTTCTCTCGTTTTTTTAACTCTCCTTTCTATACTCCCCGGGTTAGTAGTCACAGTGGAATGGCTAGTTAGCGACGATAAGGAAATCAAGGCTTTTCAAAGAAGAGTGGGCATGGTGGTGGTCATGTCTGTGCTTTTGACGGTGGAAGTGGGATTTCGCTGTGGTGTTGCGTTCGACAAGCGGCCAGTAGGCAATCCGGGGTGGAAGAATTCCAAGGCGTGTTATTATTGTTTTGTATTTGTGATTGAGTTGGCAGTTGTCTATGGCTTGTTGGTCGGGAGGTGGCTGTATGGGAGGTATTGATTCCCCCATCACGATGAATCTGGGAGACAAGTTCAAACGCAATTGTAATCTCAAACCTAAACTGACCCTCTCATGTCGTGAACAACACTTATTGATCCTCATCACAGTGTCTGGCGAGGCAAGTTAAACGTAATTGTAATATCAACCTAAACTCCAATCCCGTGTTATGGATGGTACCTATTGTACATGCCCTTGTTACCTAGCCAATGATGCCCTTGCCTGTTCGCCTATGCTCCTTTGCCCCTTCGCCCTGACCTTGTCCCAATGCCCGACTTGAATGCAACTCGAAGCCCCAAAACCCAATGCAATCTTACATGTACACAGCACCTAAACCTTCTCAGGTTTTGAACCTTCCAGCGTCCTGAGCACTGGAATTGACACAGCCATAATGGCGATCGCTCCTTCGGCAGTTCCCAGAACCATGAGCACCACGACGTGTTCTTTTGATAAGTGTCAACAATCGTCCACATTTCTCTCTCACAGAATGACTTACCAGGTCCGGCATTGACCCTATTAATCTGATAGATAGCCCAGATCTTGACAAACGAGGCCACGCCAGCACTAACCGTCAGTCAGCAACCCTTCTGCTTCCGTGGCCCCCGAAAATGAGGAAAGGAGAACTCACAAAACCGCCATCGACATGGCCGCACTAATATTCAACATCTCCCTCCTCTTCGTCCGATACCCCTCCCAATCCAACGATCTCCCCTCTGCTGCGGCTCCCTTACTAAACATAAACATGGCCCACGGCAGGGCCGCCAAGGCAAGGTCCATCAGTCCCGAATACCCCGCCGTGAACATGTTGTACCCATTAATGACATCAAGCGGGAGACAGTACCCATCAATATCCTGCTGCCAAATCTTGCGCGTCGGCCAGCAGTGCACCCACTGCATGGTAGCGCTGACGGCGATGGCGAGATTGGTGGTGACAAGAATGGCGATAACGACACTGTGGGCCCAGCCATGCGAGATGCGCAGGAGCGTGAAAGCAAAGGACGTCTTGCTCCAGGCAGCGGCGAGAATCAGCAGGAAGCCGGCAATGGTGGAGATGAGGCGCGTCGTGTCGAGCTTGCGCGGGTCAACGTCCGAGTTGCTGCGGCCGAAGCCGAGGGTGGTGTCGACGGTTTGGAGGACGCATGAGAGGATGATGGATATCTATCTTTTCGTTAATTGGTGTCGACCTTGTGATGATGCGATGCGATGTGATTACTTACCCAAGCAGCAATGAGAATGTGGTCATCGTACCACAACTGATTCCCCCGTCGCACCTTGGCCCAGATGCGCAGAGCCAGAAAGGCGGTGCATGACACGGCCAGCGTCCAGATCAAGAGATTGAGCAGAGGGCCATAGTCGGGACTATCAGCCATGGTTTTTGTTGATGGGCTGTCGCAATCGTTGCACGACACCCGTCACAAACAATAAAATCCCGATCTTGGTGTTTTTCGTCCCATCAACTCATTGATGTGATGGTGCCAAGTGGATGAGTTCTGGTATCGGTGGGACTCGAACTCCTTTTGTGTCCGGGCAAGATGGATCCGATCGTCTGCCTGGCGGTGGAGACCGGGGGCAGGGCCCGTGGCCGGAAAGCGAGTGCCGGGACGTCGATCACACAACATGACAATATCCGGGCCCCAACTCGGCTTTCCGTCCCACATCTGTCACCATCGCACGCTAAACGAAGCAGTGCGTTAAGCACAGACCCATCCGATAACCTGGTCGATTGTCGCCTTCCCCAGATCAGAGATCTGCAGCATCTCGTTTTGCCAATTCTCACTGGCAAGCGAATTCGAGGCCGAGACACAAACCGCTGCGCAATTCCGCAATGCATGAAGCGAATCGTCTCATCTCGGAAGCCTGCCTCTCTCAGTCACCATATCGTAAGGTGTGTGTCCCATATCCCCGTGGTGCGGTAAACGTTCTATATTCAGTGCGGCGGCACTTTTCCGTCGATATCCTCGCCGTTCCGGATTCCGGGTTTCGGGACAGTGCCGTCGATTCAACTCCGTCTCTTTCCGTCAGTCCCTACGCAGTAACATTAAATTAGCTGCAGTGTCCTAGGTCCGCCCAACAAAGTTCTGAGTGCTACCTTGTACCATACCGGCCGTCCCCAGAATGATCCTCCACTGCACAAATTCCTCTGATCCTTCTCGAGAGCCAATGGGCAGTCGTTGGAGCCAATCCTTAGCCCCAACATCAGCGATGCCGTCACCAACGCAAATGTTGTTGTTGTTGGCCAAGGGTTTAACCGACCCTACACAACCAAAAGCGATTGTATGCATGTGCGTGTTCGATACGCGGATGTGAAGGAGAAGTGCAGAAGGCGGCCGCAGTGTCTGGATGAGGGAAGATCAGGTCTTTGGTCTGCCTTGAAAGGGTACTTGGTGAAGAGATAATAAGGACCGATGATTGCTTCTCTCCGCTGGAAGTGATTGGGATGTGTAGCAGACTCTATTGCGTTTCAGTGTGATACAGCGACGCAAATAATTTCCGATACCAATCTGAAGCCCATACGCAATGACCTCGAAGCCGCACACGCTGATAATCGGCGCAGGCATCGCCGGTCTGACCCTCGCACAGTCGCTGCGTAAGCAAGGGGTGCCGTTTGAAATTTTTGAGCGAGATCTCAGCGACGCATCACGAGAGCAAGGCTATGCCCTCGGTCTGTATGAGTATGTCAACCGAGGCACTGTTGCTGCCCAACCACTAGACTAAGCTGACGCTGTCAGTCTCGATGCGCTTTTCGACAACTCACTCCCGAACGATGTTCCCCCTCTCAGAAATGCCTGCCACCTTCTTCCACTGCCACTTCCCAGCCAAGTGGTCTTCCATGTCAGCAGCGAACGAATGCTCATTGTCGAGGACTGCCCCGAGACGCCCTGTGTCCGTGCTAACCGCGCGCGGCTCCGACAAGTCCTCTCGACCGGACTGGATATCCAGTGGAACAAGGAAGCCACTCACTTTGAAGAGACAGATGACAGCGTGGCTGTCTTCTTCCGCGATGGGACATCGGCCTTAGGCCAAGTGCTGATTGCAGTTGACGGAGTTTACTCGGCGATACGACCACAAATCCTCAAACGGTCCAACCAAGACGTGCTGCACATGTACCCCAACCCTCCTATTGCCGGTGTGCTTAAACTCAGAGGAGAAGACATGGAGCAGCAGCTGCGTCTGGGCCATTCGGGGTGGAATGCATTCGGACCTGGCTTCACCGTCTTCTGCGGGGTGAATCGGGTGAATATCGAGGCGGACGGTACAGTCTCGGGTGACTACTACTGGGTGTTGTCCAACAACGAGTCTGCAGTCCAGGGGAGTTCCGACCAAGAATTACTTGACTACGCTGTGGCCAAGGTGCAGACCCTCGAGCCGCACTTCCGCTCCGTGGTGGAAAAGACCAAGGTCGAAGGGGTTAGGCATTCCTTTGTGAGCATTGGTGCCCGCATCGCTTTTTTCTCCCGTCTCCGCAGCTGACGCTCTATCAGAACTGGGTAGACGCCGTGGTACCGGGTTCGATCTTCCCGCCCGTCAAAAGAGTGGTGCTGATCGGGGATGCTTGTCGGCCAATGACGCCCAATCGTGGAGAGGGCGCGATTTTTGCCATCAGAGAAGCCGTCCAGCTCGGAAAGATCCTGGGTAGTGCTGACGCGTCCGACATGCCGTCCCTGAGTGATCGACTTGATGCATTTCAGAGGAATGCTGCTGACAAAGGGCATGAGGCTGTCTTGGCTGCTCGAGCCACCATGACCAATGCTAGGAAGGGAACCTTGCCCAGAGTTTGGGGACATGACATGCGAGTTATTACTGAGCTGAAGCCCTTGCCATTCAGGCTCTCGGATTGGGAGCCAAATAGCTTCTGGGATGATGTGAATGGGGTGAATGGCTTGAACGGCCTGAAAGGGGCAGATGGTGTGAACAGTGTGAATGGCGTGAACAGTGTGTATTGCCACTAGCGCGGTTGGCCTGCATGGGAAATTTGAGAAAGCCATTGTCACTTGGCAGTTTCCCATGCCAGGGTCACCAGGGTCGTCCCCTCTCACCCGGACAACTATCTCCGGGACGGCCGGGTCGACAATGTGGACCCCAAGGAGTCCCAGGGACCCTGGAAAACCAGGAAAAGAGGTTGAACCATGAGACGACGTGGGGGGCTGCATCAGGTCGAGACAGCTACCGAGGTTGTGGGAGTTGTCGTTGAGCCGTCTTACTGCGTTGAACTTTCATGTTGCTCTTTGATCGTCGCTCAATCGCTTGTTTATCCCCTCGGGAAGAGAACTCCGTGCCATAGTTGCTGATATCTGATTTGCTCTCTTAGATCTTTTGGCCCCCCGAAATTACTCTTTGCTGGCCATCCTTGTGAGTTAGCGCCCGATTGACAGCAGCAGAATGGAGCTGCCATACAGCGGCTGCTCGGATTTCCGGAAGGACATCGCCTAACGTCAGGGAGGGTCTCCCGGAGGGCGGTGAGCCGGTTCACCGACCGCAGGGAGAGTGTGGAAAGCGCCGTGAGCTGTCGGCCCAGGCTACGTCCGGTCCGACATGCATTCCCAACCCCTGTCTCACGATTAGCCATGGTGGATGGTGCGATCAACTATCAACATCCACCAGTTGCTCCGAGGGGTGTAGTGTAGCAGTGTAGACGTACCGCGGAAACGACACGCCAAGGCTCAGGAGAACCGCGCTGAGGTCATAATCGAGGACTCGAGATCGATCGGGGTGGTATGCGCGGTGATTCTTAGGGTCGTCGTCATCAGTCTTGTTGGGTGCTAGCCATTCAGGGCCTCTCAAGGGTCTCTCGATCCAGCCAATTCTGGCGTCTGGATGCTGGGGGCTGGAAATCAGCAAATTCTGTCCCGTCACGCCCGTCCGGTATACCCTCAATGTGCTCTCAGCACGTATCCCTGTTCAGGACCGTCGATCTATAGCCTGATGCGGCCGAACATCGTCGCCCGCAGAAAGGACCGGGCGAGAACCACCCTGAAGGGAGTTTCTACAGGCAGCCAGGTTGCGCAACAAACCCATGATTGGCCTTGGAAAACAGGGATGGCGAACTAATGGCAGAGAGTAGAAACCCCATCGCTTGCCTCGGCCAATCGCGGCGGCAGCCTGTCGCCATGTCTCGAAGAAAACGAATAGTTGCAGCTGCGCGGATGCAGCAACCGTACCCTGGCGAGCCTGGTCTTGGATTTGCCCCTTGTCAAGTTGTTTCTGGGAAGGCATGCCAAGTTGTGCGCTAGCATTCCTCGTAAGGTGACTGGTGATTCGAAAAGGATGGTGGGGCATGAGCACCAAGATGGTGTGCGTTGGCAGCAACGCGTCGCAAGACGAACCCAACAGGGCCGGCGCAAGTCCCTCGATCACCCTTCACAGCGGGCTACACTGGGAACGAGCGATTCCGTTGCCAGATTGTTACGCTCGGTGGTTCATCAAAGTCCACGATGGATGGGACGCAGAAGGTGGACCGCGCTACAGTCTTGGCTTCGAACAAGCATCCCCAGCTCGCTCCTTCCCCGATGAGGGGCGATCGAATTGTGGGGCCCCATCGATGCCGGATCGGTCGGTTCCAATTGGGTGGATTCGGCGGACCGGGGAAGGTATTATCAGCATCAACCTGAAGTCATCGTGGCCGGGAGGTGCTCCTTCCGTCACTATGGCGTTGCAGACTTTTTCGGTCCAACTGCTGCGCGGAAATTGAATCTCACCCCCCCTGAAGAAACACGTCCACGCTAGCGGGCTGTCGAGCTGTCGAGCTCAACGAGCTGTCCACGCCGCTGTTGGGTTGGGAGAAGTCCCTCCGGTGTGCGGACCAACAGAATGGCCTCTCATTTGTCGACGCTATATGCGACTCATCGGTGAAAGCCTGAAAGTGTCTTTTCAGCCAGCGGAAAACCAGTTTTGGCAAGCCTGGCACACGACCCCCGGCCGACCTGAATGCCACCACCTCTTGCCCAACTGAGACAAGATGTGACCAAACCTACATCCCCCCGCATGGTGCTTGTTTGGGCGACGACTTTCACGCCGGTTACAATTGTATTAATTTTTCCGCCGCCCACAGGTCTCACTGCGAACAAGATGGAAGTTCAGTCCACTACTGCCCTCCCAGTCCAAGCTGCTTGAGCACCAGCGCCTCCAACCAACCTCCTTGTCTCATCATGCAGCATCTTACCATTGAGCAGCCCCACAGCTACCCTCAACGGGGCCCTGGTTTCTTCGAAGCTGGAAGCCAGCAACACCAGCGCCAGCGCCAGCACGCCCAGCCCCAACGCTCTGCTGTTCAAGCTCGGCCTGGCCCTCCCGGCCCACTTGGCCCCCCCAATTGGGCCCTAACCGTCAACCCGCGTCCACTGATCGGTCACCGAGGCTGGGCCAACGATAGCCAATTTTTTCCACTGAACGATCAATGGGGAACTCTCATCAAGGCCGACAAGGCGACAGCCACGCCCTTGTTCGCCAGTTTGCTCAATACAATGTTCGACCTTGTGCTGCCGTCTGACCCTACCAACTCGGCCGAGCTGATGACTCCGACCCGCCTCGCTGCCATATACGACGCTCTCGAACTGCCGCTCTGCCACAACTTGCCGTATTTGTTATACCGCGCGGGTAACCGTCTGGGCGATACCGACCCACACTTCCGTGCTGCGAAGGGCATGGCGATTCTTTGGTATAGGCTGGGTTACGAGTTCGGTGAGACCCCAACGACGATGAAGCTCATGGTGGCGGGCCTGACGCGCAATGGCTTCATTGAGATGATGGTGCGGGATGCTGTGATGCATCCTACTGACCGTTCATCCCGGTTCACGGTCATGATTGAACGCAACCGGAGCCGACTGGAGGGACAGGGAATGACGTTTCCAAAGACCCCGATCCATCCCAGATGCTTCATGCCCCGGGGAGTGCCCCACACTGGGGATGCAGCTTTGCTAATGGAGCACAACGCCATACAGTACAAGTGGGAGGTCCACATCAAGGACAAGTGGAATGGCGGGGACCTCTGGGAGGGAGTTCCCGAGCTCTGGGACAAGAAAGTCGTGACAGCGCGGGTCATGAATGGTTTTAGCGAGCTGCCCGCGACGGGTTCGAAGCGTATGGTGTCGCCAACGGGAGGGGTGGTACTTCCGACCCCGTCCACCGACAAGCTTGGGCTCACAGATACTCATCACCCACTGGCTGGGGGATACGCCCATATGATGCCCGACGCGTGCCGTCCAGCTCTCGCTGTGGAGCTTGAGTTTCTTCCTAAAGCCCCCGGGTGGGGTAGGTAAAGTGTGGAATACTACGATTTTGTTCGCCAGTACACCTGGTGATCTACCGTATGGAAGCATCCCGATGTTCTAGCATCGTTGACTGCTGGCCAAGGATACTTGCTTTGGATATTTGGGAGGCCGGTGCGTGCTTCTTGTCTTCCTTTCGGTAGATCAGTTCAACTCTCGTTTTAATCGACCGTTTGCAAATCTTATCCACTGCTTGTTGTGTTCCTAGAACCCATCCCGCACTCTCTTGCTCCCTAAGGTGGTCTCGTTTCTAACCTGTCCCACCATGTCTGGACTGTTCACTTCGAGCTGTTGTAGGTGGGGCCGACGCCGAGAGTTTGAACTAAAGATTGCTCGGCCCGGTCGGAGGAGGATTGGCAGCATGCGGGACCCACGCTCCGAGGTGACTACGGAGGGCCATTTCTGGTACCGACAATAGAGTGGGGCTACTACACGGCATTTGCAGTCACATTTAAAGCAACCACAATCCTATTCTTGGTTGGCCGGGACCTGGGAGGCCTAGATAGATAAAAGCATTCGTCTGTTTTTTCGACTAACTGCCATGTCTTGGCCCCGGCGCCATGGCTCGCCGCCCAGCCTGGCAGGCACATGGGCACATGGGCGATTGCCCCCTCGCCCCCTTTAAAAAGTATTCTAAAATCATCGCCACTTCAAGATATAGTCATAAATCGTACCAAGGCACGCCCGTCCACCCAGCTGATGATGCGCACTTATCAGCTTGTGTCGGGAACTGAGTTCCAAGACAAAATGATTTAGCGGTTTATAAGAGGTAATATGCTCCAAGTCTTGGCTTCGTCGCCCACGTTCAGGGACGAGGATAAGGGGGACTGGACATTATCCGGTTCCTAGCCCCGCTGTCTTGGTCTTGGAGGTGACCTGCTTGGCTTGTGGAAGCCTCCGACCACCAGGTGAAAGAAAGCCTTTGCGACTGACAGGCGGCGGCTGGAAAAACGGATTGAACTCTGGTATCGACGTTATTGTTGTTGTTGTCTTGTTTAGAAATGCATGTCGACCCGCTCGCGGCGACATGGCCACCCCCCTTCCGAATACAAATCGTGTGGGCTGCCGGGGCTCCCAAACCGTGTCCCGGGTTGAGTTGAGGAGCGGGCACATATACAATACGGTCCACCGCCCTTCTCACCCGGCGATCTAAAAAGGTACAGGCCCTCCCATAGCCCATAGTTGTAGATTGTGTCGGAAATTAATGTCGAGGTGCCTAATTGATTTGTCCGCCAAGAAATCTTGGTTGGAGTATTTACCCGCACCACAACAATAGCACCCGGAAGTGGAACACCCAATCGCAGATGTTCTCGACTGATGAGCTACTATTATATAGTTGCTGCCGGTCTCCGTCATCCGGGTGCCCCCGCCTGGTGTCAAGCCTCATCTTTCGAAAGCCGCAGGACCCGCAAGAATGCGTTTCTCCCAGCTGTTCGTCGCCGCCGTGGCGCCCATTACGGCCCTTGCCGCCCCGTCGCAAGAGGGTTATCATGATCTTTTCAAGCGCGAGAACCTGTGCAGCTTGAGCAAGCCGCCGGTGCTCTGCACTCCCAACAGTTCCATCACTGCTGAGGAGACCGCGATCCGCGCTTACAAGTTCTACCGCGCGTTTGTGGTTGACGGCGACCCGAGGACCATGTTCTCCCTGATTGATGACGTCTACGTTGTGAGTTTTCCTTGCAGAGCGTGCGTGTCACAAGTCATGGACTGACCTCAGTAGCAACATAACCCCGGCTATCGCAGCGGCCCGCAGGCCATCTGGTCCCTCTTCTGCAGCGGGAGGAAGATTGGAAGCGAGTCGAGCACATCGTGGTGCTTCGATGCCAGCACCAACATGTCGTACGCCCGGTACTCGACCATTGACCGTTGGCGCTGGGTTGATGGCTGTGTCCACGAACACGTGGGTATCCCCACAGATCGAGTGCGAACAAGAATGTGGCCGAGGAGACTAACTCATGTGTCGAGTGGGACCAAGGCGAGAGGATGCCGAGTGCCGACAAATGCTACAAGCTGCCTGCGGGGGTTGCGCCGTGAAAGAGGTGAGGGGTTGCAGAGGAGAATATCCAATTTTGAGGATCAGGGATTCGGCCATGGACGCACCCGTTTTGAGATAGCTTCGTCGCTGCGCAGGAAAAGTCTGGAGAGGAATATAAAGCAGTTATGATGCCACTTCATTTTTTGGGGGGTGTGAGTTGGCAGGTAAGACCACGGCTTTTTCCAGTGTTGAAGGTCGTGTGGCGCCCAGAATCGGCAGGTACTGCGAGCTGGCAATTGGTCAATTGTCGGGTGAACCCCTCCCTGTTTGCAGCAGTGGGTTTTTAGCCCGCTTTGTGCGGTTTGCACAGGGTGGTCCGCTTCCACGTGGTCGCGTATGACTCTTGTCAGCGCTGTAGCCTTCAGGCTCCCAAGCCCCCCAACCACTAGCGCACACGACAACCCTGCCCAGCGCTGCGCAGCCACGACAGCCTTTGAACTTTAAAACGCCCAACGTCTACCCAATCCCCCAACCCATTTAATCCCTTTGTTCCTTGTCAAGATGTTTCCAGAAACGGCCGATGAACTCCGATCCGGCAAGGCGGCCATGGCCACGACTTTTGCAGCGCGCCCGGCCCCGAGCCCAACGAACTCGCCCAAACCCTCAGGCGGCCCCTCTCCTCCTCGGCGCCGCCAAGCCCGGAGACGGTCCCCTCGGCTGCCCCTCCCCGATGCCGCTACAAGCAAGTCCACTGCCTGGCTGGATGAGATCAACCGCCACCTGCCAACGCCACGCCTCATCCGGCTCGACTCAACTCGACCGGTCGATGCCCCCTTCTTCACCATCCTCAATTACGACGTCCGCCGCATCATCTATGACACCCTCCTCTCCGGGGCCGGTTTCCATCAGCACATCTTCTGCCCGTCTCTAATGCGCATGGGCCGGGCCAAAGAGCTCTACACACGTTACCTGGTCGCCTCCGAGTGCCCCGAGAGCAACTTTGTATCCGCTCTTGCCTGCGGCCACTGGGAATGCGAGCGAGACAACTCACTCCACCGTCCGAAGCCTCAGTACGACCTGGCTGATCTGCTCTCCCTGATGCTTGCCAGCAAGTTCAGCTATCTCGAGGTATCAGATCACGTATATAACTCCATCACCTTCATCTTTGGCAGTTTCCGCGAGGTAGCCGTCTTCATCGACCGCACCTCAGAGTTGCTCCTCTCACGTATCCGCACCATCGCCCTCATCGCTCACGCACTGCCTTGGGACACCAAAGCCTGCTATGACTTCATCCGCGGCGCCTACTTCCAGACCGACACTGAGGACGTCATTGCCCTGCTGCGGCGGTTTACGGGGCTGGAGAAGCTGGACGTGAATTTCTTCCCCAGCCCGATGCTCGCAGCGTCAACTCAACTAGACGAAATTGTCAAGCCGTTAGCGCTAGTTCCCGAGGCCGTAGACGTTACGGTGCGTCTTCCCATTATGATGTATGGACGCGGCCCCGACGATGATATGTACCTTCCCATGGCACCAAAACTTGCAGACGGGGCGAGATTTAAGTTGGTTCGGCCGTCAATGAATTCGAGCGATGCGGACGGGTACTGCAAGGCACTGTACTTTCAGTATGAGAAGAGTCGGGAATGATATTGAGAAGGGAGGCCGTGAAGGGAGGGGGAAGGGCAGGAGGTTTTCCTTGTGTAACCTTTTTTTGAGACGAGTTGGGAAATTCGACAGAGAGATCAACAATGGGTGATGGATGGATACTCACTGGCACACCAACATGAACGCACGCACACGAATGCGCCTAAGATTGGGTTGGCAAAGGTACGGAGTAATTACACGAAGTTATGACCCCTTGTTACATAGTGAATTCCCTATCCTGGCTTTCTTGCCAACAAACTCACTTTCGTCTCTATATTTAGACCATCAGAAAGCAAGCACACGCTCTTGTCATTGGTTGGCCATTTTTCAATTCTGTTTCTGTGGGATAATTTGCCATCTGAGTTCCCATGCAAAACTCAAGACTTGCTTTTTGACCTCTGTTTTTATAGACTTGAACCTTTGTCCTGCGATTCAATTTTATTCCTGTCATTTACGCTAATTTTGTCGTCCCAAACTAACTGACGGTGCCTCTTACTCTGTCAAATCCAAACTTGCAGGAGTCAGCAAAGCTACCCCCACGCACAGTTCACACACTCAAATCAGAATTCCCGCAGTGCCACAGAGGCAATTGTGAGGCCAGGCCTCCAGTCATTCTGTATTTCTGGGGTATTAACTAGCTACCTTACCTACCTATATAACTACTTTTCGCCAACATACTGGAGCACGAAGCGGTATTAGATCAATGGTGAGAGAACTGGGACACATGGTCATGAGCCCATACATGACTGGTGACCACATCACGTTCCCAGATATCGATTGCACGCAACCTTTTGTGTTTTTTTCTTCTTCACATGCCAACGGCGCTCGGATCGGTCACCTCTGAAGTGGCAGTTGCAAGTCAACGTGACTAAAACAGTGGAGCGAGAGAGGGAACATGGTGTATATACCCAGTTTTCAAGTCTTGGTAGGGGCAGCCTATATGTCCACTGACTAAAGTAGGTGCCAGCCTATGTGGTACTCTACCAGTGAGCAGTTTACGTAGGTGGAGCGAGCCACTTGACAGCTGTCTGACCTTTGGTCAGTTTCCGGTGTTGCATGCAAAGCAACGGCTTGATCTAGAATACAGTCCCTAGGTACTTGTAATAACTAACTATGAAGATGTTCCATCATTCATATCATAAATCATGCCATGCCGCCCAACTAATGAAGAAAATGATACCCAACATGAATCTTATCACCAAGATGCTCTAATGCTCTAAAAATGAGGAGCATTGAGGAACAATCCCATGAGAACACCACCCAATGTTCCCGCGACGGGAATCGTCATGACCCACGAAAATGCAAGCAAGCCCACCCGCTGAAAGTTCACAGCCTTGAGCGTGCCATTGCATAGGCCAACGCCCACCGTTGCGCCGGTAATACACATGCTTGTCGAAACGGGAAGTGAGAACTGAGAAAAGACTAGGACGGTAATGGCAGCACCCATTTCCATGGAGCATCCTGAATCCTTTGGTTAGTGTCTGGCAAATGTGGCATGATGGGTGGGTGGGGGAGCGTTTGTGACAGAGACGGCAGAGAAAAAAAAAACATACCTCTGCTGGGAGAGTGATAAGTAATCTTGTTACCCATAACCTTCATAATGTTATAGCCATATGTCAACAGACCAATGGAAATGGTGGCTGATAGCACCACCAGCTGCCACAGGGGAACAGGGGCCTTGGAGGCCGTGGCAGTCTCCGTGCTCCAGGCGGAGTAGATGACAGCCCATGGGCCAACCGAGTTACCAATGTCGTTAGCACCATGAGCAAAAGAGGCTGTGCATGCCGTGAGGACCTGAACAAAGGAGTAGGTGTGCTCGACCTCGTTGGGGTATTTCTTGGCGTGGGCGTAAACCCTGGCCATGCGCTCGCCGTCAGGAGTTCCCGAGATACCGGTCTGAGCGGCGTGGATATCGTAGTGAAGACCGTACAGTGCGGCCACCACAATCATGGCTGGAAGGCGCTTACAGAAAGTCTTGATGTTGTGCCACTCGTAGATCTGACCTGCACCCATGGGGTTCTCGTGGAGAGTGCGCATGGCCCATCCAATGGGGCCGCGGGCTTTTCGTAGCTTGGCATGGAGTTTCCGCTCGCTTTGCTCGTTGAGTTCCTTATAGGTGAGAACAGGTCGTTGGTTTTCGGGATCGCTGAGGGTCAGTGTCTTGGTGCTGACTTGCTTCTCTCCGCCGTGGTGACTGCCCATGATAGACCGCGCGGAGCTGGGTGTCTCGGCCGGCTCTTCATCCTCTTGGACCACAGCGTAATTGGGAACTGGAGCCTGGTCGGCATCAGGTGGGGCTGGACGGTAGAAGAGTAGTGGCCCTTGGAAGAGCATGTACCACTTGAGAGTGTAGTCCTTCTTGATGACCTTTGCGTGCACATATGGCACAAAGAACAGGGCGGCCATGAGAGCCACACCTGCACCCGTGCCCATGGTGACTGCAGCGACATAGGATGGAGGCTTCTTGTTGAGACCAAGGTTGGGGGACCCCTTGTACACGATGGACAGGGTACAGACGGTGGCAGCGATAAGGAAAAAGAATGGTGAGGACCAGACGGCCCACGGAACGGGATTCTTCCGGATATGTACCCCGAGCTTGATGAGCATGAAGATGGTTGCACCGAAGCAAGCGGATATGGCGGGGGCCATGCCTAGGCCAGCAAAGATGGCACCAAGGCCCTTGCCGCCATTCCATCCCCATTGAACTTGACCCGCCCCAACCGTAGCGACACCAACGCCAGCTACGGCAGAGACAAGCGAGTATGTAGAAGAAACGTGGGCCGAGTGTCTCGTGCACCACATGACCCAGGATGAGGCAGCAGCGAGGGCGCAGGTAAAAGCAAGCATTTGGACGCCGGCGTTGTCCCCGAATGCATCGTTGGGGATGATTTGGTTCTTGATGGTATCGGCAGTACGGGCTCCGACCGTGATAGCTGTATCGTAAGGGTTAGTTTGCTGAAATGCAGGGCGGGCTCGAAGGGAGTCGAGAGACCAAATAGGAACAAGTACGGACCTCCGAGCATCTCGAAGACGGTGCCAAATATCATTGCCTGTCGGTACGAAATCGACCTCGACGACACACTGGTTGCCCAGGCGTTGGCGACATCATCTGGAAGAGTTAGCAGCGGACCTAGCGCGCGCAGTTGCCCGTTGGGGGAGCGGTGTGTTTGCGATGCAGATTCAGCAGGCAACACTCACTTGCGCCATTGTTCTGCAACAAAGTCAGTCAAGACGGCCGAGCTCAGAGGGTCCAGAGCAAAACTTACAAATGCATCTAGTAGGGCAAAGAAAGTGCCGCATGCAAAAACGTAGTCATACTGGTGAAGAACCATTTTGGCGGTTCGGAATCTTGGTAGCGCCTTCTGTTTGCACAGCAGGCTGCTGTGATCAATGCGGGCTGTCGATAAGATATCAGCGCGTTGACCGCCGGAATGCCCCAGCCCACACCGGGGGCCTCGGATTTTATGTGTGTTTCATCCATCTGAATCAGTGATTCTGATATCAGGGTGATGAGCGACTGTCGCTCTGTCGCTCTGTCGTTCTGTATTATGTTTTCGGACACCGGTTGTGCGAGTTCGGTACCTGATCCATGCTGCCGCTGCAGAGAGCTCCCGCAGCTGCACTAGCTGTGCTGGCAAGAGCGCTGGTGTCGTGAGATCACTTTCCGCATTGGGAGACCCACGTGGGTGTTTGATTGGGCGAGATGAACCACGACAAACAACTCCGGCTTCACCACGTCTCGACCCACAACGGTCTCTGCATTATCGGTCCCAATCGTCCACTGAGCGGTGAGTGGCGCCTGTAGCCTGACCCGCACAGTCTAGGCCGCCGCACCCTGTCGTCGTGAGCAGGAATGTGATGCCTCGCCCAACGCCCGACGTTCACCATTCACAAACCTCGCCAAGGGCTGGGCGACTCGGAGGAATCGCTGGTCCCAAGCAATCCGCGATGCACAGTGCTTGTATTTGCTTGGCTTCGGCAGTTAATTTCGACCCAACAATACCAACAATTCCGGTCTCGGGTCCCTTTGAAACAAATGATGGTTCTCAATTTGGATTTCAAAATCACCCAGCTTCCCGTCTTCCCCGACGAGTCTCCGCCAAGCCATGCGAGATGTCAGGCTCGGTCATCAATATTGGCCTAGCAGAGGTTACAAGGGCGGCTGCCCGTCATTCTTACTTGGGTTTCCTACACGATATGGCCCACCCAGGCCCGTGGATCCGGGGAAGCTGAAGAGCACGTTGTCGATCGATTGGCTGACCATTGTCGCCCATGTCGCCACCTAATGCACCTCCACATCCCGCCCGAAACCTCCCACGATATTTGCTCGCGAAGGGGATTCTTGGTGAAGGTCCTCGTGTTATCTGAGCTCGGTTTCGCCAGTAAGAGACGGCCCAGAACAACTCGGGGGTCTCGGTATTGCCAGATGAGGAAACCATGCGCGGTTTTCTTGCAGGTGGCCAAGCTCTCAATTGCTGTGAGAGGTCCAATCCATAGTGATGTCGCGTGAGAACTTACCTATCTCGTAGCGCGTGTAACCAGGGAGGCGGCCACGCTTATGCAACCATGAAAGACTGTTCGCGTGGTATTTGATTGGCAGCCGCAGGACCCTCGGGTAGCCAAGGAGTAACCTATGTAGTACCGAGGGGTCAATCTTATGATAAAGGCTTTGTGAGGAAGATTTAACGCCTTGATGAGAAGTTGAAGACATGAACGAGGAAATTGAAGGCCTTGATAAGAAAGTTTCAAAATGAGAGCGAAATATCCCCAGCTGAGCCCTCACATAAAGATCCCCAGCCGTTCAAATATTGCATCAACTTTTGGTAAATGCCCACAAGTCCCACGCTAACAATCTTTCGGTGGAATTGTCGCTGCGGATCGCCTGCCTTACCTGGGTGTCTGATTGCTGAAGATTTCTCCACAGGACCCAGAAAGCCTAGGCGCCATCTTGGTGCTTGTTTGTGCTTCCGGTCTCGGCACACTATTCTCGCTTGACGTTGTCGCACTTGGATTCCTAAGTACCTAGATATTGATGGATGCTCTCTGTAACGGGGTGGTTTCGAGTGGCATCGAGTGGTATCAAGCCTGGTAGTTTCGAGTGGCGTCGAGTAGCATCGAGCGGCGTAATTGGGGGTTATAGCATTAGTGGATTATAAAATATACAGGAGGCTTATTGCTGGGAGGTATTCGTAATTCCCCTTCAAATGAATGGGAACTCTACTTGGTTCGTATTAAATACGCCGAAGCGCTCCTTCCAGTCCTCCACGTGAAGACCAGCGAGTATCTGGTGTCTACATACCTCAGCTTGTCTTAGGTACACAACCTCTCAACAGTACTCCAGCCTCTGCTCTCGCAATGAGAAAGGGCTAGTGAGGAGGCTGAAGACTCTTTCTCAAGCACCCATGTGCATTGATAGCATGCTTTGATGTGGACAGACCCTAATCAGTTGACATGGAGCCATCAAATATGTCACCATCAAGTCGCCAGCGGATTGGATCGGGTCCGGAGGTTGAGACTGGAAGCAGGAAGATGAGCCCTGTCGCCCGCAGCTCGTCATTGCCAGTGAAGATATCTCGTGTCGTGCTCTCGGGGCAGGGGTGGTTTCCAGCTGGCAGCACAGGACAGTTTTTTTGTATTGATGTCCCAACCAACCAACCAGACTAGCTGGCTGGATCAAAGCACACGACAAACTCAACTCGGGCCCAAAGCCAGGCACGCCATGTTCGACTAGTCGCGTTCTACATGTGAAGATTGAGGTAAGCCACTAGACCCACAGCGGCGATGAGATGGATGATGATGAATGCAAAGCCAACTGGGAGGCGGCGGTGACCAGCGCTCCTCCTCCCTTTTTTTTTCCCTCGTCAAATACCTCTCAACCAAGTCGCCAACTATTCTTGAGGCTGAGGAATTCGGTCAAAGCTTTTCCCATTCAGCTAAAGAGTCGTCGAGATATTGAGAGACTCGACTTACATATGCAGACTAGAGGATGTTCCCTGGGAACTAACCGGGCCGACATAGCGATTGAACGCTGCACACAAAGCGCATTGGGCAAGCTTGGATAAACTTGACTCAATGCCTGTTCGAGGACCCCGCTCATTGACATTACCACGACTGCCCCCAACGCCCAGGTGACGGTGACGACCTCAAGCCGGGGGCTGTGCTTCATTGTATTTAGAAAAGTTCCCGGCTTTACCCCAGAAGAACCGAGATGCTTGTGCGGGGGGTCTGGCTGAGGTGAGGATCTGAAGTGATGGAAGTGATGAAAGTCAATAGCCAATACGTGAGAGCGTGAAGATTGATCAAAGCCAGTCCCAGCCAGGCAGCCCTGCATGTGACACATCAAATGACATGGGTCACTCGGTGTCTGTTTTCAGGTGCCGTGCACGACGAATGTATTAATTGATTCCAGGGGCCTTTGTTGTTGTCAGTGACCTATTCGTACGTCTCTATTCTAGACGCCAGCATACTGCACCCACTGACACTAGACTTGACACTTGACTTGACCTACAGACGTCACATAATCTGCGCCACTACCTTACCTAACCTATGGTAGGTAGCCTTACCTACCTACGGTAAGTGCCGTCTTCACCGGTCAAGGCCAGTCGCCTGGACTTTCATCGGTCAAGGTCACAATCATACTTTAAAGTGTTGATCGGCATGCAGCTTATGTCCGGTAGTTCCCCGATTGGAGAGAAGCATCAATGCACGTCACAATGAATTTGGGTTGGGTTGGCAACATACATACCTGGACATGGACATGGACCCTGCACTGCATGTGAGGGGGGATCAATCTGGCGGATTTGATTGCCAACACAACATGCACGACATGCACCCCACGTCAGTGCCAGATGGACAGCAGTCCAATAGCAGATGCATTTTCAAGCTGGCATAGGTAAGGAATTGAAGTTTAGGTAGAGACTAGACTGGAGCCTCGCATCTCGGTTGCTGCGCCTGGCATTGATCGGATCATATTGTGACATGACATAACATGAATCCCACCAAGACAGGACAGGACAGGACAGGACAGGACAGAGCGGAACAGGACCGGACAGAACCAGAACCTTACCAGGTAGGAAGGCAAGGCGATGGGATGGCGGCATGGGGTTAAATCAATTCAATCCAATTAAATCAATGGATTGATAGGTGCGGATTGAGCCCAGTCTGGTCGCCTGGCTGGCTGGCTGGCTAATTGGGGGCTGTACATGTTACATGGCCGGTCCAGGCTCCAGGACTTTGACTTTGACTTTGACTTTTGACCGGATGTGGCTTGTGATGGATGGATGGAGGGATGGATGGATGGATGGAAGATCCCGATGTGTTTCCAACAGCCGCTCGCTCCTCCGCGGCAATGTGCAATACATGTAAACCTTGTTTCGGAAATTGAAGGTGAACTCTTTCTGAACATTGGAATTGGCATCTCGGCACTCGCGAATATCGACAGATGAGCACCAGCGCTAGACGTGGTGTTGCGCCAGGCAGGCTTACGTATTTTACCTCGAGAGGTTTACCAACCCATATGTGACATGTGGCGAATTTTGTGGCCATGTTCAACATAAGTGAGCAGTAACTGTTGGCTGGTTGGTTGGTTTCCCAAAAATTTTACTCGCCGCTCGCTCGCGAAGTATGTTGAGTCCTGCTCGGACTTTGCAAAGAAAAGCATGATTCCAGACTCGGTCTCGGAAGTCTGGGCAAAACGCGAGACTAGGCCTAGGTACCTAGGTAGTCAGGCTCCAGCTTTTTTTCCTTCCAGAATCCCGCTAGTTTTTGCTGAAACGGCACATTCGCATCTGGAACCGCATGTGCCATTCGGTAAGGATTGCCGTGTGCGGGCTTTCCCAACATTTGAAGGGCGCGGGCGGAGTTTCTCGTTAAGGCCAGCCCGGCATGTCTACCTACCTCTACATACCTGTCAAATAAGTCCTTTTGTAAAACTTTATGCTTACATGTGCGTCAAGAAAAAGGAAATGGCGATCTAGGACAAGAATTCATGGCCCTTTTTTTCTTTCTTTTCTTTCTTGAGGGAGTTTTGATTTCATTACTTAGGACTTTGTAATCCCCTTGATTTCTTTCTCAACACACATAAAAAGACACGACATTGCAAGAGCATCACGACCTTCAACGGTAATAACAACACTAGTATCACTCTTTCAGACCAACGCATTTGATTACAACTCTGCCGAGAAAGAAAGAAAAATGTCAATGAACAAAGCTGCTTGGCTCCGCAAAGTCACCTCCCCCCTCGAGGTCGACGACGCACCCATGCCCATCCCCGAACCTTATGAGCTCGTCGTCCGCAACCGCGCGGTTGCCATCAACCCACTCGATACGCAGATGCAAGGATTGGGGATTTATATCCAAGAATGGCCGGCCATTTTTGGCTGCGATGTGGCGGGGGAGGTGTATGCTGTGGGGGATGCGGTTTCTGGGATTTTCAGGGTCGGTGATCGTGTCATTGGGTATGTTTTTTTTTCTTCCTTACTTCCCATATACCCAGACCCGGGCACAAAATAAAAGAAAAGAAAACAATACTGATAATAGTAGACACACCATCAACCTCACCAACGGCCTCCCTTCCCACGGCGCCTTTGCTCTATATACCACTCTCCACGCCGATAAAGCCGCGCACCTACCTTCCTCCATTCCCTTTTCCGCTGGCGCCACCATCCCTACCGCTTTCGAAGCTGCTCTCTGCGCGCTCTGCGTACATGTACAGATGCATGTAATTAACCATGTTGCCGTGTTGGGCTCGGCTTCTTCTCTCTGTGGAAGAGGAATTCCCATTCCAATGCTTAGTCTCCCTTATCCGGCGCTCAACCCCATTCCTTCAGGGAAAATCATCTTCGTTCACGGAGCAGCAAGCTCAGTGGGTGCAATGGTCGTACAGGTTGCTACCGCCGCAGGGATCACGGTTTTTGCCACGGCAAGTGAGCGACATCATGCGATGGTTAGAGAATGCGGAGCGGTGGCAGTGTGGGACTATCACGACAAAAACAAATTTGTGGGGGAAGTGGTCGCGGCGGTTAGAGCGGTGATATCTTCACCAAAGACGGCGACACCACCAGAGAGAAAAGAAAAAGAAAAAGAAAAAGAAAAGGGAAATGGAAATAGCAAAGAGCCCAAGTTTGTGGGTATTGTGGATGCGATTTCCCAAGAGGACACCTACGCAACGGATTTGGAGATTCTGGGACAGTTGGGAAGTGGGTGGTTGGCGTGTACTCATCCGCCCCCAACGAAACTTCCAGAGAACGTTAGGGCTGGGATGATTTTTGGTGTCAATGAGGTGGCTACGCCAATGTGGCGGGGATGGGTCACGCCCGCTTTGGAAAAGGGGAGACTCAAATGTTTGCCGCGCGCGAGAGTGGTAGGGAAAGGTTTGGAGTTCATCCAGACGGCCTTGGAGCTGTATGAGAAGGGGGTGAGTGGGGAGAAGTTGGTGGTTGAGCTTTGAGAAAAAATTCTCAGTTAAGATTGATAGATTAGGTCGCAAGAAACAACATGTAAATTGCATCTAAATATTGCACGTGGCATTCTAGTCAAGAGTGAATCTAAGACGACATTAAAAAAAAATCAGTTCTCCACAGACTCGGCGGCCTTCAGCGCCTTGTCAATTCTGTCTCGGAGCCATTCCTCATCCTCCAAACCAACACTGATCCTAACCAAATCTTCCACGACACCGTATTCCGCAGCCCATTCCAACTCGCTGTAGTGAGCGAGCAGCGTGTAGGCGCCTGATTCCATTAGCAAGGGGCCTGAAATAAGCAAATTATATTTGCAAAGACCACAGAGAAACAAGAGCAAATAAAAGAAGAGTTCAGAAGCAAGAGAAGGTGAAGGGGAGCTTACAGGTCAAGGTAAAGTTCGTCCCCAAACTCGGCCCCTTGGCCGTCGCCAACGCGTCATAAAACGCCACGGCCTTTTGCGGAGATACAAACCGGATGGAGAGTAGGAAACCATAACCTCCGTGTCCTCCTCCCCCGCGTCCTCCATGCCCATTTCCATTTCCATTTTCGGTCTCAGTCTCAGTCTTCAACCTGTACTTGTCAAACAACTCCTGCGTAGGACTTTTCTTCGGATAATAAACCTCCTCCACACTAGAATGACGCCGAAGCTGTTGTTCAACAATAACCTCAGCATTACGACTGGCACGACGGACCCTCGACACAAAATCCCGGCTATTTTGTTCCATTACCGAAATATCCTGTGGGAACCAGAGGTTGTCTCTCTGTGTGTGGCGAAGAGCGGTATGGAGTTGCTCGTGGAAACGTGAGTGGGGAGATACCACGACGGAGCCGCCCATGGCGTTACATGCGCCGCTGAACATTTTGGTCAAGCTCGTGCAGACGACATCGCAGGAGTGGAGGACGTTGGTGTTACCGCTGCTGATGGTGTCGTCAACAACGAGGATGAAGTTGTAGAGACGAGAAAGACGATGGAGGCGGGGGAGATCGGGGGTTTGCAGGAGGGGGTTGCCGGGGAATTCGGTGAAGAGGGCATCGAGTCGATAGCCTAAGCCAAGCTGGGCTTCGAGAGCGTCGATGTCGGGGGTGGAGTATTTGTAAAGGGTGGCGGAGTAGCCGAGAATGCGGGTGATGACTTTGTAAGTGTCAACGTAGAGGAAGCTGGATGATTGTTAGAAAGGCCAACATTGTGGTGAGAGACACGGCGAGAGACAAGGAGAGTGAAACTGACCCAAACACAGCAGCCACACAAGGGGAGTTGCGATTCTTGCCCTGGATTGACTGTATTGCGACTGCTGTTTCTGCAATGGCTGCCATGCCGGCCGGGTATAGGTACACAGCATCTCGGGGGACACTCAAGAGGGCCGAAATTCGCGTTTTGATCTCCCGGATGTCAGCTTGAGCCTTCCGGTCTACAGGAGATTTTGTGGTTCCATTAGTAGTTCCATTAGCGGTTCCATTGGCGACCCCATTTGTAGTTCCGTTTGCATCCCCGTTCCCGTTGGCGATCCCATTCGCAATCCCCTTTGCAGTCCCGTTTGCGGTCCCATTGGCCAAAGCTCGTAGAAAAAGGGTATTCTCCAGCCAGTATGTCGCCCTCCGGCTTGAGATGCCAAACCCCGTATGTTGCCAGAATGCCTTCGCCGTGGGGAACCGTTCAGCAGGGTAGGCAATGAGAAAGATGTCTTCCTTTCCAGGACAAGAGGGTGTCGTGCCAGAGCAGTCCCGGGTTGTCACCAAGGATATTTGGCCATCCAATTTCGCCCGGAGGACTCTGCACTGCGCTGTTTCCGTACCCGGTTTTTCCTGGGCGAGGAATTGTTGACACAGGAGGGCGTGTCGTCGACTAGCAACTAACAAGGTCCTTTTCCCTTCAACAGAAAAGCCCGTATCCTTGGCGTACTGTTGTAACAGCTTCTCACCCAGTTTGTCGACAATCCTGGGAATGAAGAAACGAGGGTATCCGGTCACCATGGCATTGATAACCCGGGGTTCTCGTGATGCCCACCCGACCGTGTCGGCCCAGGTCGGCAGTTGAACGCTAACGCCCTGGCTTTTCGTTAGAGTCAAAGATCGGCAAACGAAACGGTCTGCTAGGGGCTCTCACATGCGGGTCTCCCACGGGTAGCGACTCTCCTAGGGCAAGTGCCTCAGGGGCAGCAATAGTTTCTGCCATTGCCTCTTTCTCTTTTTTTTTGACAGAAACCAAGTGATGGAGCACAAAAGACACGGTGTGACACGACACGCACAAACCCTCTCGAAGAGAAAAAGCAGAGAGACAAAACACCCCCCTGGAGTCCGAGGACAAGTGCGGTGAGCGGTGGCCAGCTGAACAAGACGCCACCGTTTGCAAAGTGGGACTCGCGCTGCAATCAACGGCGATGCTTGGCGAATGGAAGCCCGGACGTGCTCCACCATTCTTCACCGACCCGAGCTGGGAGTCTCTTGATTTGACGCCCATGTCTCACAAGCTGGAACATGCTGCGAAGTCGCAAGAGTGACATCACATGGGGTGGGGTCGGCATGGTAGTACGAATTGGGGACCGGCACCCGACTTGTCCGGTCGGTCTCTATCACCGCAAGGACATTGGAAACTAATCCGAAATTTTGTTTTTCATACCCCAGAGCTGACTGACTGCAATCGGGACCGAGAATATGACCGGGGTACTTTGCTGTGCAAGCCTTGAGCAACACCAAGGGGTGCCCAAGTCCTTGATCAGTGCTCTCACCGGACGCAATCCCTCATCCAACATGCTGATCTCTGGTAGGACTGGGGAGACATCAAATGGACATTGGGTTTAGAATCATTGCCGCACATGGCTCAATACCGCCCCACTTCCGTGTACATCTGGTCGTCGGCTCCTCCTAATGATCGGGAAGCATCAAAGCATGACATCGGAGTCTTCCAATCTTTTGTGGCCAGGTAGGAGAAGCAGCGCCTCCAAGAGAGGATCTTCTTTAGGATCAAGGTGTACCCCCTGAATATAGTTGTGTTAGATCGAACATTTGAGACGTCCTTTCTCATATCTGCAAGGAGACCTTTATAGTCCAGGTTAGCAACCGACGTCCAACCCCAGTCTCTGCATTTCTCGGCCAAATGTCGCCCAGGTAATTTCCTTCAGCAAAGCTCTCCACGATACTTTCCAATGCATTCTCGATGTCAAGAACTGCGATGTCAAGAACTGCGATATTGCAGTTCGTAGCGCTGCTCAACACGCGGCGACCCATTGGGTGAAAACTCTTAGGGTTCCCCTCTCACTGTCGTCGATGAACATACCAGGGTTTTCCGCAAGCGATGCGGGTTTTGGGGACCGGGTCGCAGGTCACGGCGGACATGACGGAGCGTCTTGACGAAGGGCGAACAGTCCAGTCGTTGAGGCTTTGATGGGCTCGACTAGCGCAATGCATCCAACAATGATGGAGAAGGATACGTCGTGCGGACTAGGCGAGAATATGAAATCTCAGTGCTAATATTAGTGATTGGAAATGGAAGGAGATACGATGTTGAGATAGCCGACCCAGTCTGTTTCTCGGCAGGGCCACTCTCTTGAAGGTACATCTCTGGCGGGACGGAAACTGGGCGCGCAGAACCGACCTGCTCTTCTGAACCGACCGCTTAAAAAAAGCAAAAAAGCTCACCCCCAAGCCTTCTGCCCGATGCAGAGAGGTCGCGGCTACGAATGGCCCCTAAGAAAGGGGTCTTACTTCGGTTGCCTCGCAGTGGATGTCTTTGGTAGCCTCGGACGAAGAGGGCTTCGTCGGCCTCCATGGGGCTTTTTCAGGACACACTAAGAATTGGGCCTAAGGGCTTTCGGGCCTCATTGAGAGGGACAGGAGAATGGCACTGCTGCACCACTGCCCTTGTCCCTATGAAAATACAATGTGAAATTTGGAACGATATACAGCATCAATGGGTGGGCGCGGATACACAGCATAAACCCAGGTTGTTGACCGGCATGTTCCTGCTTACGAGTGTGGTGTCAGTGGTCGCTGTCGTCATCACGCACATAGCCCTAACCCTTGACAGTACCAGCTGCCCCACCCGCTCGGATCCATGCCGATGGCGAAAGCAAGAGCTTCCGTGATTGCTTCGATTTCTCTCTGGACTGCTGCCCGCGCCGCCCTATGTCGTAATCATGCCTCCCTCCACATCCAAAGATGATGCGCATCCGGCGGTGAAGGGGCCCAGCGCCCTGCGGTCCATCATCGCCGGCTCAACCGCTGGCGCTGTTGAAATTGGTCAGTTCCCAGTACCGCCCCAGGCATTGTCTCTCAACGCTGACCTTGTGCAATAGCTATCACATATCCGGCTGAGTGTAAACCCCCCCGACCAATTGGTGTTCCCCGACTCAGACACTGATGCTCCGAGCTCGACAGTCGCCAAGACAAGATCACAACTCAATCGCAGACTCGCCGAGGGGCAGAAACTACCGTGGCCTCCATTTGGGAAGCAATGGTATGCAGGCTGCACAACTCTGATCATTGGCAACTCAGCCAAGGCGGGAATACGTATGGCGACTCACTGGTGCTTGAAGGAAAATACTAAGATGTGTTGTAGGATTCGTTGCGTTCGATCAGTACAAGCGGCTGCTTCAAGATTCCGAGGGCAAGCTTTCCGGTCCTCGGACCGTTCTGGCCGGCTTTGGCGCCGGTGTTACTGAGTCTCTGCTCGCTGTTACACCGACAGAGAGTATCAAGACGACTTTGTGCGCTTCCCTGTTACAAGTGCTGTGCCCTCCTGGCTGACATCGCGCTTTGTTAGGATCGACGATCGAAAGTCTGCGAACCCCCGCCTCCGAGGCTTCCTCCATGCCGTCCCCATCATTGCTCGCGAGCGCGGCATTCGTGGTTTCTTCCAGGGCTTCGTCCCAACGACAGCACGCCAGGCCGCAAATAGCGCAACACGATTCTCGGTTTACAATGCTCTTAAGCAATTGGCTGAGGGCTACACAGCGCCGGGTGAGAAGATGGGGGCAGTTGGCACCTTCGCTATGGGTGGCATCGCGGGACTGGTCACAGTCTACGTGACGCAACCACTAGACACCATCAAGACCCGCATGCAGAGCATTGAAGCTCGACAGGTTTATGGCAACTCGTTCCGCTGCGCGAGCCTCATCTTCAAGCAGGAGGGCATCCTCACATTTTGGAGTGGAGCGCTCCCCCGGCTGGCGAGATTGATCATGAGCGGTGGTATTGTATTTACCATGTACGAAAAGAGCATGGAGTTGATGGATAGGGTGGACCCTGAGAGGAAGTACATATAGCGGACAGAAAAAGCCTGATAGCATAGACCTCCGGCGTTTGGTATACCCAAGAAAAATGGTTGGGTTGGGTTTCAGTCCTTGACCTCTCTGGGACATGGTGAATTGCCCATCCAGTCTGAACTTGCTCCGAACGCAACCCGACGCCACCTCGACATATCCCTAACCTTTTTATTTACAACCTCAATAATACCCCTACAACATAGGTATTTCGGGACGCCTGACGCCAATATGCGAAGTGATTTGTACAATGTTTTACAACTCGACGAGTATGTTATTGAAGTCGGAACATGCCTCGGAGCTTCGTTACGATCCTGGTAGTCCAGCTTCGGTTCGGCGCCTCCTCGAGCTCGGTTAGGAGGTCCTTGTAGTAGGTCGGGTTGAACTTCGGCTTCATCATCCGGTTACTCAATTTGTACTGTCTTTCTGTCAGCCACACCCGAATGTTGCGCACTCATTGACGGACCTTGTCCATGAAACGATTCTCGAGAAGGACGTATAGTGCATTAGCCTGTCTTAGCTCTGCTTGCTCTCTCGCAGCGGCGCTTCCGAAAGTGACACCGGGTGGCGCGATGCTTCCGTTTTCGAGTCGCTTTGCGAATACATTCTGGAACTGACAATCTGGTCGCAGCGCATCTTTCGGCCAGCGCTCGAGTGCGCGACGCACCAAGGGGACGACCTGGAAGGTAGGAGTCAGAGATTTACCCAGAGAGCGAAAAAGTAGCGGGTTTGCGCACCTTGTTCCCCGTTGTAGACATGTTTGCAGGGGTTGACATGAGAAGAGTTTCGATGACATCTGCTCCATCAAAATGTCGAGCTTCAGCCACACAAAGAGGACAACCAGCCACAGATCGGCCCGGGTTTTGGTGGTGGGTCCGAATGTGGCGTCAGGAGGCCGCCACCAATTCCCCGTGTCTCCACTGTGTTCCAGCTGGCACGTTCCTTGGTCATCAGCAGGTCCTCGTCATCTTCGGCGTGTCGGCTGCAGCGGCTCACGATTAACTTCGTCCTCTTCGCCCGCAGCTGCTTTTTCCTGAAGGGGCCACATTCGCTCTCTCCGCCTTCAATTCTCTTTTTGATTCGCTTTACCTCTTTCCTATTGCATCACTTAACTCCACACTTGAACGACACACCTTTCCCTATTCTGCGGTCTTTCTTAACCCCCGACTGATTGAAAGAGGGGGTTTCAGGACACCAACTTCATAGCAACTCCCACGTCACCACAATGTCGGGGCGCTACGAAAGGGTACGAAAATTCGAACTCCTCGAAGCATCTTGGGATCTAACGCGACAGCAGGTAAATGCCCACGATGATGAAGACATAGATTCCCCAATCGAGGCGCCCAGGCAAACACAACCCATCCCGAACTCGCCACCGCCATCCTTCCACTCCAGAGCGTCCTCAATACTGTCGCGAGAGCGCAACCAGACCGTAAATCCCGATCTCGCCGATGCGTTCGATACCGATGAGGACAGCGACGATGAACCGGACGATAGGCAGCGGCTAGTGCGTGGGAACTCGTCAGCAACCGTTGGGGGCGCAGCACAATCCAGCGCATCCTCGACAACTGTCACAGACAGGACAGCAACGCAAACACCTGCGACTTCAACCACTTCGAGGGCGCCGGTGCAACCCACCACTGGCAGGGTGTATGGAGGTGGCATTCAGTCTGATGGAGTTTTTTCGAACTTGACTGCCAAGCCAGAGCGGGCAGGTGAAGAGAAGGAGGAGCTGCCGCCGGTAGGTTTTGCACTATCCACGCCGCTAGTATTGGTATCTGACAAGTTGTAGTCATACGAACAAGCCGCCGCTGATGCCGCGCCGCCGTATTGGGAGACGACGATCCTGGCCCCCGGCCTCGGTGGGCCGGATGAGGTATATATCGACGGCATGCCGGTCGGATCCTTCTTCAGCTTTATCTGGAACGGTATGATCTCGATGTCGTTCCAGCTCGTCGGCTTCCTCCTCACCTACCTCCTCCACTCCACACACGCGGCCAAGAACGGTTCACGGGCGGGCCTCGGCATCACCCTAATTCAATTTGGATTCTATATGAAGGGTTCTCCCAGTTCTGGTCCCAGCACAAGCACAAACAGTGGCCATGTGAACGGAGAGGGCTTCAGCAGCCCGGAAGATCCCAACTCCCACAACTTCAACCCCGACACCGTCGACCAAGGCGATGGCAGTGGTGGAGGGATGACGGACATCTCGGGCAGTGATTGGGCGTCATATGTTCTCATGATTGTTGGATGGTTCATTCTTATTAGAGCTGTGAGCGACTATCTCAAGGCAAGGAGACATGAGCAGCTGGTGTTGCAGAGTCCCGACCGGGGGCTTGGCGTCCCTATCATCGCGGTAGGGGAGCGTTCTGAGACGGTCGTATGATACGTCGCTGCGGTGATTATGGTTCAGATCGTATGTTACACAGGGGCACAGGACGGGCATGTACACGGTCGCATAAGCTACGGGTCTAGACAAGCACCCACTTTCCTTCAACTCAGTCTGTGGAAACTTGGTTCGCTGTGTTGTGATCTTTCGCCTACTGTCCGATTACTTTGTGGTTGTGCCGCCCGATTTCAACTCCTTGCCGCTGGTGGGGGCGGGACCGCCTGCAGAACCCCGAGGTTGAGATGCGGGGCAAGTCGTGATCGGACTTCCTGACATCAGACCATAATCACCGACGCCTTTGTCATTGCTGATGCTGTCGACAAACCAAATCGAAGAGCGATATTTCGAGAAGATCATCTTTGCATACTCAACAGCTGCTGTGCAGGCATACCACCGCGACACTGGCCGGTCCAAAGTCGATCTTTCTCCGAACTCTCGCGTTGTCGTTTTCCTCCTGTCCCATTAGCAAGTTTCCTTTACGCAGCGACTTACCACCGCACTCCCAGCAGATTACTAGCGTCTCAAAAGCTGTCAACATGGCTTGGCGCAGCTCTGGTGCGACGAATCGTGACCTCATTGAGAATCTCTGGCGCAACGAGCTCATCACCGACAGCATAGTCAAGGATGCCTTTCTGAAGGTGTGACCGTCCCTTTCGAAGCACATCACTCCCTCCGCAATTTCCATGACACCGCTACTAAATCTCACAGGTTGACCGTGCACACTACGCCCCTTCGTCGCCCTACGAAGACTCTCCCCAACCCATTGGCCACAGCGCCACCATCTCCGCACCGCACATGCATGCCTCCGCCGTCCAACACCTGCTCCCGTATCTCCTTCCGACCGAGACTCGCCCCGCTCCGCGCGTGCTAGATGTAGGCTCCGGGTCAGGATACCTCACTCATGTCATTGCCGAACTGGTCGGCGACAACGGCACGGTAGTGGGGATCGAACACATCCAGCCGTTGCGCGACATGGGGGAGAAGAACATGCGAAAGTCGGCGGAAGGACGGGAGCTTTTGGATAGCGGGAGGGTGCGCTTCCGATTGGGGGATGGACGGAAGGGGTGGGCTGAACCTGGGGAGGAAGAATTAGGGTGGGATGCGATTCATGTAGGTGCAAGTGCGACGGAGGTGCATAAGGAGATGTTGGCGCAGTTGAGGGCGCCAGGGAGGATGTTTATTCCAGTGGATGATGATAGCGGGGGGTGGAATCAGCACATTTGGTGTGTGGATAAGGATGGGAACGGGGAGGTGACGAGGAAGAAGTTGTTTGGGGTGAGGTATGTACCGTTGACGGATGCTCCGAAGTGAGTGCTGATTGGGATTTCCGGGTGTTTTGGTGCTGTTTCTGGCGCGGTTTGAGCTCGAACTTAGGATGAACTTTCCTGGAGATCAAAGCATTGAAGAGGCCTTCCTGGAAAACAAAGTATGAAGATGGAGTTGGATATCCCTCGCCCTGATCTAGGTAGGGATGTCTACGCTACGGAATTCTCTCGGGTTTTCGCCTCTTATCAGACTAGATAGTTTTATTAGCGCCTAGCTACCTACCTAGGTTGTTAAGTATCTTGGTCACAATGGAGTCTCACCCAAACTAACGTTGAGACAGTGATTCGTTCTTCACGTCGGCTCCCACTAAACCCTAACCCTAAGTAACCGCGAGTTTTAAGCCCCACATCGCGATCTGACAACTCTCAATCATGTTCCACTCCAAACAGATAAATGATAAAATGCCGTATCATGGCATCAACGCTCACCTGGAACCCTTTCTCCCCTACATTGAGAAAGCCGAATCGTCACCTGTTCCGCAAGAATGGCATCTGCCCGACAATCTCTCACGACCCATTTCTGTCGAAAAGGTCAAATCATGGTTGAAGAATTGTGATCGCTTCCATGCAGACCACTGTCGGGAATACCAATTGGCGCCGCCAGACCAACGCCCTCTGTGGCTTGTTGATGTGCATCGAAAATGCATTGTTCCTGCCAAAGCAGGTGTTGGAGGACTTGTCTATGCCACCCTCAGTTATGTCTGGGGCAATGCCACCTGCTTCTCCCTCACCACCGACACGCTCGACACTTTGCTGGCCGAGGGGTCACTTAATAACGCCGGGTTGCCAGCTACTATCCGGGATGCCATGACCTTGGCTGCATCCCTTGATTTGGCCTATCTCTGGGTCGACAGGCTGTGCATTGTCCAGGACAGCGCCGAAGAGAAGCAGGCCCAGATCAAAGCCATGGCGTCCATCTATTCACACGCGTACTTCACTATCATTGCTGCGCAAAGCCATGATGCGTCTGGTCCTTTAACATCCAGGCCATTGAAGGATACTCCGCCGCCCCAGCGTTCTCCGGGGCTTCTGGCGACCTTCAGCAAGAGTTTGGTTTCATGGAGGAGGACGAGGACGTACAAGGCCAAGCGGACCAAAGCACCAGAAAATGCAACACGCTTCTCGGGCAGTCCCCAGACCGACCGCGAAGTCATGAATATCATGGCGGCCGATCTCCTTCGTACCATCTGGTTCTCAAGAGGGTGGACCTTCCAGGAATTCCTCTTCTCTCGACGAAAAATTGTCTTCCACAACAACACGGTCAACTGGGAATGTCATTGCACTTCATCACACGAGGGCCAAGTCTCCTTCGCCAACAAACAGTGCATGCGTCCCTCGGTTCATGTCACATCTTTGGGTGTGGAAATTGATCCCTGGCCGAACTTTCATCGCTATGCTCGACTTGCCGCACTTATTACACCGAGAAACTTCACGTTTCCTGAGGACGTTCTCGATGCATTTGCCGGAGCCTCAAATGCCTTTGCGCGAATCTACGATGGTGGTCTAGTCACAGGCTTGCCTGAGATGCTTTTCGACGCGGCGTTGATCTGGCAGCCATATCACCCCCTCACAAGACGGAAAGCAGTTCTCGCCCCGGAAGGAGACGCTGTTCTGCCCAGCTGGTCATGGTTCTCGTGGAGGGGGAATGTTCAATCAGAAAGCTGGCAGAGCGGGTACGATTATCTTCGGCTGCCGGTGATAAGTGAGAAAGGGGAGACAGTTCATCCTCGTTGGTCGACATATCAGACAGTGGACTGGTACCACTCTGCTACGCTCACCAGTACGCGATACTGCATAAAGTCTCAAGCATTCGAGTGGCGAGACAGGTATCTTGATAAGCTGGGCACGGATCTCCCACCTGGTTGGCAACGACACACTGGTGCAAATGGGCCAGTGTTTGTGCACCAGAATGTACCAGACCAAGAGTTCTGGTTTCCCATTCCCATTGGAATCGGCGACGGACAAGCCTCAAGATCTCGCTTTCTTCACTGCAACACAAGACAGGCTAAAGTGGATGCGTACCCCGAGCCATACCTCGCGTTTGCAAGTGGGTGTGCAGTAGTTGCCTTGAAGGGCCCCGAAGGCGGTTTCGCTGGTTGTCTGCGACTAAACAGCTACAAACAGAGCACACAAGCCTTTGCCGAGCCATTCCATCTGATTGAACTCTCGGCTGGAAGAGTGTCCCTGGAGCATGGCAACGGCGGAGATCTGCTTGACCACCCGTTAGCTGACGTATTCGACGAGTGGAGCTTACCGCCCTGGAATAGCGACAAGCACTCAGGGTTGTACGAGTTTTACAATGTGATGCATGTCGAGTGGGTCTCCCCCAACGTTGTCTCCCGCCTCGCCGTTGGGAGGGTGGAGAAAAGTGTGTGGGAACGTCTTGCAGTGGAAACGGTTGAAGTTGCGATTGGATGAACAACAAACATTTTCGCACGCATGGACAAACAGCAGCGTAACAAAACCGGGGTGACGGCGGAGCATTTGAGAAGCGTGCAGCCCGATTTGAACTTCGGAGACGACGGCCGCAAGTTATGGTGTTGTTCAAGTCGGGGCGTCAGGGCAAGCGGCGCCACTTTCCGGGCATAATTCAGGCTAAAAGCAGCTGGAGGTCTGGGGACCGCTAGCCTTCTCGTAGCAACCCTAGGCCCACCATGTCGCCCGTCGAAACGCGCCAAACCACCAACCAGGTACCAGGATGTGATTGGAGATTTCAGCGCGGATCCCCGGTAGTGAGAGCATCATGCAACGCTCCCGCAGTGTTTGGAGTAATATGACGACGCTCCCCGGTTCGGGTATTATCCACAACGCAACCTTGGTCCGTATTCCCCAGCTTCCATCGGAAGGTCATGGAAGCATTGAGGAATCTTTGCCCTGGTCCGAGCCGTTGAAGGTGCCTCCTACCCGCAAGCACATGAGGCTACCATAGCCGATGCTCCACCGCCCCTTCAGCTGACCAGGCGAGCCTGAAATGACCAGGCCTGAACCAACCGGGGCAGCTGTATGCATCACCAGAAGTCTTGATGGGTGGTCAGTGTCCAAAGCGGAGGAGTGGAATGCAACCGTGGTAATGGCAGCGCAATTCTGGAATCTGGATGGCCTCCACCATCTGTATTCACCCGTCGGCGGGTCTGGTTTCGATCAGCTTGATGCGTATATATACTCGGCACCGCCTAGTTGATCAGTACGACAGACAAGCTTGCTCGTTCAACTTGGCATAGCCCACCTCTGTCGAAACCCAATTTAAGATGTGGCCCAGTCCTAAGCTTGCTTTCCTTCTTCTCTCGGCGCACTCGCTGCTCGTCAGCGGGACCCCTATTGACGGGGAGTCGGTGGAGAAGCGTCAGTCTTGCCCTGGCGTTCACATCTTTGGCGCGCGCGAGACGACTGTCTCTCCTGGATTCGGCTCGGCGGGTACGGTGGTTAACCTGATCCAGAACGCCTACCCTGGCGCTACCTCTGAGGCTATCAGCTATCCCGCCTGCGGAGGGCAGTCATCATGCGGCGGTGTCAGCTATGGTAACTCGGCCGCTCAAGGCACTACGGCGGTCGCCAACGCTGTCAACAGTTACCACCAGCGTTGCCCTAACACCCAGATCGTCCTCGTTGGCTATTCTCAGGGTGGTCAAATCATGGACAATGCTGTCTGCGGTGGCCCTGACTCGGGTTCCGGCATCACGACAACAAGCCCGCCCATCTCTGCCAGCGCCTTGAACATGGTGAAGGCAGTTATTCTTATGGGCAGCCCTCGCTACGTTGCTGGTCTTTCCTACAACGTTGGCACCTGCACTGCGCAAGGTGTAAGTTTTTATGAGTTGATATGACGTTAACAGGGGCTGACGAGAACAGTTCGCCGCGCGTCCGAGAGGCTATACTTGCGCTTCTGGGTCCAAAATCCAGAACTACTGCGACTCACCGGATCCGTACTGCTGCACGGGTAACGACCAGCAAAGGCACCAGGCTTATGGGTCTATCTATGGACAGCAAGCTCTCACCTTTGTCAGGAGCAAGCTCAATTCGTCCGGTGGTGGCAACACCAACCCCCCCACGCCCACGTCCACAATGCCAACCAACCCGACTACCCCGACGCCGCCGACGAACCCGGGTGGAGGCAATGGGGGGTCGTGCGCTTCTCTCTGGGGACAATGTGGTGGACAGGGCTGGAATGGGCCAACATGCTGCTCTCAAGGTACTTGCAGAGCCAGCAACCAATGGTATTCGCAGTGCTTGAACTAGGTAGAATGAAATTCAGACTACCTATTTCCTGTTGCGTACAGTGGGATTATGGATATTAAAACCCCTTGACATGGCATGTTGATTAGTAAGTCACGTTACAGTGTGTGTTCGATCAACCATTATTGATCCAGCATGCAGGGAACGGCAGGGTAACCGCATGCATCTAAATTGTATTAGGAGGAACATGTCGGTATTTGGCAGGTCGCAAGACACGCGGCGGCACGGTCATTAAGCTTATTCCCCGTTCTTGCCTCCAGTCAGATCTTACCAGGCTTAGCAATCTTACATGTCTCATGTCCAGCTACGGATACCATCCGGCCTGTAGACTCGCTAAAATACATGACACGACACGCATCATATCTCGTCGCAGAAAAGTGATTCCCCCCTTACCTAGGACGTACTCGGACTTCTTTCCTCCCCTGCGGTACCTACTTGGCAAGATTTTCTTGGTATGTGAGGTAATGTAAGGCAATGGAAGGTGAGGAGGTAAAAGGTGATGTAGGTAGGGTAAGGTGATCTCCGAAAAGAGCAAAATTCTGATGCCTAGAGTGGACCCGCCGATTTTGATGTGATGTGTTGTTACAGTGCAGTTGCAGCGATGGAACCCCGCACACCCACACCTACACACAGATATCCTCTCCCTCCCTTACTTTAGTATCAGATTGCAAAA
>Ga0247765_1000133_pt1 | contig 58165 bp, 53 predicted proteins | sample UWRJL106311C6_FD_179949 | JGI IMG/M metagenome (GOLD analysis project Ga0247765, IMG submission 179949) | Plant litter microbial communities from Arlington Agricultural Research Station in Wisconsin, United States - UWRJ-L106-311C-6 | ecosystem: Environmental > Terrestrial > Plant litter >... | reverse complement strand
TAAGACTCGCGGACGAGTCTTTTCTAAAGGGGGGGGTTGTGACGGTGTGGGGGGCTGGGACCTGGGGATTGCCCTACGCGACCAGTGCGCAGGAGTGGTCAATTGCCAGCCCATACCGCCTTGGCAATTGAGACCCACCAACCCCCACCACCTACTAAGGGAATTCTACAGCTTGTGAAATTCTCTCCTTCTTTTTCTTTTTCTTCTTTAGCTTTGAATTAACGCTTTTGGGCTACGCTATCGCGCATCAATCTCGTGAATTACGTGCCTACCGTTACAAACCCCAGAATATATTAATTACTTACGTAAGCTAGTAGCTGGTAAAAAGGTATATATTTAAATTTCTTTTATTATTAGTATTATTATTAATCTTACACCGCAGAGGACCTCTAGTCTTTTATTATTAGTAATTTAATATTATTATTATTAATTTTAGAAACTAATATTTAAAAATAAATAAACCCCTTAAAATACTGGAAAATAAACGCTTCTAAATATCCAGTTTTAAGCCTAATAGTTAGAAGATATTTAGCAATTCTAGCAACTTCGGCTCCGGTAGAACAAGTATTTTCTATTAGTGGTAATATTATTATAAAAAACCGGAATAGGTTAGAACCCAATACGGTTAAACGGATAGTATTATTAAAAAGTTGGAAAATTAAAAGTTTAAAGGAATTAGAGAATAATTTCCAAAATACTTTAATAGAGGTAGAGGAGGAAGAGGAATTTTAAATTATATTACTTTTTATTTTTTTAATACAATTCCTTATTTAGCTATTAAATTATCAATATTAGAAGGTTTTTATAAATTTAAATAATAATTATAATATATTATACTTAATTACTAGTCAGACTACTAACTACTGTAATCTAGTCACAGCTGTAACTACTAACTACTGTAGTCTAGTCAAAGCCGTAATTCTGACTACTTGACTACTGTAGTCAGTGACTACTAACTAATGACTACTGACTAATTTGCTAACCCTGGTAATAAGTAATGGTGGAGTACTTACGCGGCAATTATACAGTTTCATATAGCGGTTTCAATCCTTAAAAGCAAGGTATTGGTATTAAAACTGGAAATTATAATATATAAAGTAATAAATGATAATAATAAAAAAGAAGAGAATGAGGGAAAAAACCCCCTTATTTATAGGTAAGAAAGAGTGAGAATTTGCGTTTACGTACCGTACTTGCTTAGTAGGCAACGAGATTATCCTAATTAAACGAAGATGGAATATTAGATGAAAATATATTAACGATACCCTTATAACCTCTTATCCGGAGTTTAACGAAGGTAAATTAATAACGACGCTACTGCAAAGAAAGGCACAACCTACCCCCCTCCTCCCCCTCTCTTTTCATCCGAATATACCGCTAATGCTATAATGGCACTACTGTTACGAAAGTGAACCAAAAGCGAGGCAAACCACAGAAAGAGAAAGAAGCAAATTACCTGTGGAAGAAGCCTATCGTCCAAACTGCGGGCGAATTGAAAGCGAGGCAACAAATACAAAGGAAAGAGCCCCCCCCCCTTTCCACTTCCTACCTTTCGATGACGATATAGCCGGGGTACCGGGGCTAAAGAAGAAAGAATGAGTACGGTCCGAGTTTGAACCGATATACGGGTACTCCCATTTTCCTTTCTTTACAAATTGTGACAACTCCCCTCCTGTTACATATCCTGGGTAGGAGAGACCTAGATTAGTAGACAAAAGGCTGGAAGTAGAGTTGGTTTAGGTGCGATATCGTATCGATACCTGTACTATAGAAGCACCTACGGTGCCTAAACAGATAGATAGAGGGACCGCTTGCCCACTGGGGCGAGGACTAGAGGTCCTCTGCGGTGTAAGATTAATAATATTTCAGCCCAAATAAGGCGTAATTTTCTTCGTTTAAATTAGGCCTTTCTCTTAAAAAACTGTATTATTAAGATACTGTACGTAATTATATTAAGGTAGGTAGTAATAATTAAAGTAGTAGTTACAGTTGGTAGAGAAAATAGATTAATTATAATACAGTCTTTTTACTCAACTATTTTTTCTAAATACGTAGGTATTTGTGGCACTGGGAGTATAACAGCCTCGGCGATATAAGTAGGCGCCTTTTGCTTGCATTGCAAATGGGCTGTTTTGTATAGGAAATTCAGTAATTTCAATACAGCTGGTAGGTATGGGTTTTCTGTAGAGAAGGGGGGTCGCGGGAGGTTTATCGGCGGTCCCCCAAGTAAACCCCAAAATTTACCAGCCTGAAGGGAGGGATGGAGCGCCCTGAAGAGCCGTCACGGAAGGATAAACGAAGCGGCGCCCGCAAATTTTAACTTTTACCACTTTTAAGCTTTCCCATCTTTTACTTATAGTCAGGAATACTAGTTTCTCAGGGCTGCTGTCCGCTGTGTGCAATGCCAGCTAGGTAATTCTGTTCATATGTTGCTTGCTCTCTAGCCCAGGCTCCTAACTTAATGAGACAACCACTCTAACATCTGCCAGTGCCGCTACTAAGCGAATGTCTTTGGATACAATCCTCCTACATGTAAACTGTACGATTGCAAAGTTCTCGTTCATCTCGATGCTACCACTGAGTTTCTCCAATTTCTCTTGGCCTTCCGTGGACTGGTGGTTACCACCGCTTAGCTCCCCACGATCGATCCCGCGACTTGTGGTTGACTGCTTTGCTCATCGACCCTGCCGAGCGAGCGAGCGTGTGTGTGTGTGGCTATTGCGGTCTTGTGGCATCGGAGCTCACTTCCTGATGCAGCAGCATTTCTGCGTGAGATTGATTGGGTTCCACCTGCATCCGTCGCGGCTCATGTGCGAGAATCCACGCCGGCCGCAGTGGTTCTCACACTTGCCGGACCAGAAAGCCGAGCACTGCGAGGGGAAGAAGCAGTTGTCCTTACGGGCTTCGATGTCTGCCTCGGAGGCAAGTGCCAAGTCACCGCTTGCACGTGGCGCGGCGAAACCGGTCGCGGCGAGGGTTGCGATAATGAGGGTGAACTTCATGCTGTCGGTAGGCGACGATGGGTGATTTTTGGTCCGTGTCGTTGATAGTATTCGAACCGTTTTGTATACTAAGCTTTGTTGCTGTGCTTCGGATTGTGTTGATGGGTAACTGGTGTTGCTGTAGCGAGCATAGTAGTTGCCTGACCGAGGGGGGGGTTCTTGTTGTACTTATACTCCTGTCTAGGATATGGCAACGACAGTTGTGGATCCCCGAAAATAATGTTTGTTCTATTCAAAGACATCTGCTGGCTCGCACAGCTGACCCAGCCCAACCTGCTATCATAGTCTCCTGAACCCTTTTTCCATCCCGACATCTCAGTCGAGTCGGACTCACTGTGCCCGTCTTACAGCCTGGCTCGGATGCCATACGTCTGCTTTACGTTCGGATAAGGCTGGCATGAAAGGGCCTCTCTCTGAGAAGCGAAGTCTCTTGTTCCAATAATGATTAGATTGACAGCCCTGTGCCAGGCCGACGCGGCGATTCTGTTTGGTTGGTGTTTGATTGATGGGTAAGACAAGGCTACAAAATTGGGGAAACACGTCCCGCCTCACTTGGCCGCGCCGGTATTCTCACTGCCCTGAGAAATCAGTAAGCCGGGTCAGGCTTACCTCCAAGGCTGATGCTATGCGGCAACTTTGCGATGTGTGTTGATTGGACAGAGCACTGGAGCTGGAAATCCTGCATCCTTCGCCTCCTGGATTTTATGGTCTGGGCACCTGACGTTGCGCCAATTTTAGCTTCACACTACTTTTGGGATATCTTCAATGAGTGCCAACCTCGATGGAAGAGCAAACAACGGAGTAATAGACGGCCCTTCTTACCGCACTCGTCGCCCTTCGGTCGACGTGAACTAGCCCCAGCCAAGTAGCCGCGCCGCAGGGGCATAGCCATCTCGTCCCGAGACACGAAAATTGCCATGGTAATAAATAACCACATTTCCATGCGGCTTTCGGACAGGCACGCACGGTAGTTAAATGCGGGGGAATCGGTAAATCGGACCAGAGCAACACTGCCTCCAAACTCGTGGTACACATGTCTCATGTGTTATGTCAGCCCCAACTTGAATTGTCTGGGGTGCCTGGGTATTGGCTGTGGTTTTCAGTCCGATGATGCTAGGGCCTTCCGGGTGTCTTCAAAATGCCCTGGCAGTGTTCAGTCAGTTCCTCTTATTGGGTTTGCAATGTCGTTTTGGATGTAATCGGTCGCTAGAATCAGCCAGCGTCCGCGAGGTTGTGTTTTCGCACCATCTATCTCCTGGAGCATCTTTTTCAAACATGGCTCATACTCGGAATCTATATTTGATGCCATGTCGAAATTTGGACATGGAAACTGTGTGTGGAGGGGTGGGGAGTGAGCGGGATTAGAGAGCTTCTTGCCGACAGCTTGTGGATCACCTGAAAACGTTGTGATTCTGGGTGCCGCGCCCTGAAGCTGCGTACTTGTATCCTTCTTCTGTACGATCTGATGTTTATTCGATAACACCAAAGATTCTTCCAGAAAGAATGTATGATGTTGTCCTAGAAAAGAATTCTCTGAACCCGGATCTCTGGGCTGCTTCATTCCCCCAGGAGCCTACCTGAGCAGTGAACCCCCTCGCGGCAATCTACTTGGTAGCAAGATCATCGAAAATCAATGTTACCTCCTCAGCTATATCACAGTTGAGCGCCTTGGCAACAGCCTGGGTTGAAATTCCCACCTTTCGGCCCCTTGAATATCAGCGATTTTCCAATATGCACGTTAGGGTAGTATCGAAGAGTGTAGCGGCATAGGTGCTTCCTTGGAGAATTTTTGAAATCCCCGCTAGAGCCCAGGCTGTTGGGCATTGAAACATTAATGTGTCCTCCATATTTCACTACAGACAACTCGGGGATGGTGGCTCATCCAACTACACCCTGGAGTTGCTAAAGCACAAGGTCCCACACTAACAATCTTTCCGTAGTTGGATATCAATCACTGCTACCGCCATAACCTAGCATTCTAGGGAGCGGGTTGTATGTAGGGACTGAGATAGTCCCTAAGGATGCCTCGAATGTCTTCTACGCGAAGTTGAGCCTAGGGATATCACTGGCGTGGAACTCGATAGGGTGCCCACGGAGGGAGGCAAGCGGTTGACAAAAAAACACGGCCTCATTACCTCCACAGTACTTAAACCACCATAGTAATTGCCAGCAAATCAGGGTATCTTTTTGTACTACCATCCAGTCATCTGATCTCCGCCCGCTAACACATCCTGCATCTGCACTACCATGGAATCCACCAGTTTGTTGATTGTCTCCTGATGAAAGACTGAAGAACTGTTAAGGGGTCTGATAGTGCTGCAAAGCACGTGCCACTTTTGTAGGCCGGTTTATTCTAACCACCGCTTGGGAGGTAATTACACCTGGAGAGTGGATAGTGAATTGGCGGAGAGGCAGTTTATTCCCATACCTTGAGTCACATTCTGCAGTGGCTAGGCTCTCACAATGCTATCCAATGTATACCCCATGCTTGGCAAAATCTTGGCTTTTTGTCAGGTTCTCCATATCCTCCTTCCTTAGACATATCGCGACGACAATTTCGCCGTCCCGGCTTCTGGGCATAAAGTATACGAGCCCCTCAACCGGCACGAATCGTGGCCGACGTGCAGCTGTGGGTTTCCCTAGGCCCAAACCAAAGTCCAGATGGTAGCAGTCCGGCTTTGCCCAGGAACTGACCATAAGATCTACTGGCGGATCGATGGTAGCTGTGAGCGAAATCGCGGCGTTGTCTGGTACCACATGCAGGAGAGTCGCTAGGGCTCTAGTTTTGACCCCTATGTCTGAGGTTGAGGGGTCGACGGCTTGTCGAAGTTCAGCGGCGACACGACCAAGGGGCTCCTGAACAAGGTGTTGCAGTTCCCGCTTGTGATACACCATGTTGTTCAGTAACCCGGGATACTCGTTCGGGACTCCCAGATACCGGCGAGCATCAACAGCTCTGCCAAGCGTTACTTTGACGTCCTGCCCGAGCCGCCCGAGGCGGGCATAGGCGATGGCTTTCCACAGCAACGCGGTGAGAGCATCATCCGTGGAAACAAAACCGCGAGATGCTGTGGCCAATGCTGTATCCTTGAGGCCCGCGAGGGACTGCCTGGTGAAAGAAAAGTACGCCCATTCAGCACTAGCGGGTACCACATCCTCGGTGTTGCGTGCTTCATCAAGCTTGGTGACCTGTTGTGGGATGTGGGACATAAGCTTCGCCTCATCCCCGCCCTCGAGAAGCTGCACGAGAAGTGAACGATCTATCGCACCGAATGACAGTTCTAAAGGAGACCATGCCTCGTAGCGGCAGCTTTTAGATAAGAGGCTCATAAGTTGGAAGATACCTGTCATATCCATGACTTGATGATGTCCGACAAAAACGAGAACTAGCCCGGCCCTGACGAAATTGGCCTGAACAGCGAAGACCGCGGTCGGCTCTGCCCCCGATCCTGCAATCCCGCCTGGGATTGTCTTGTAAGGCGCAAATGTTTCCTCACCGAGCATGCCGAAGGGGAAGCGTGCCTTGTACATGGCCCCGAAGGACGGGACTGAAGGGTCGGTTCGCAAATCGCGTACAACTAATAGAGGGGCTGACATCCAGGGTACGATTCTGAAGACGCCCGGAGCACCGCAAGACCCATGCCCTCGAATGATTTGACCAGCGGTCCACGGATAATTCGAAGCCAACGTCGCCAAGCCATCCTGGAGGACTTTCTTGATGCTTTCGTGACGAGAATCATCATCTACGGGGAAGCATAGACACAGTTGGGTGTAGATGTTCAGACCAGGCTGTTGGCCGAGGCTGTCGAGGTTGACTGTGGTGTTCATGTTAACTCGTTGGTGCTGGCCGGATCAACTCCACAGCGAATGGGTAACAAGTAGGTTGAAAGGGTGCGGTGGAAAGCGGGGTTCTGTCGCAGGTCTGGACGCCACTCTTGCTGTGAGGCATCTGCCCCACTCCCGTAGGTGCCGAGAGCAGAACGTACGCGCGAGCTGGCGGGTTTATCTCATGACATATCGACTTTTTCGGCACAGAGGACCGTCTGGTAATGACCACTATTTGTACAATACATCATCCACTTATAGAAACAGGTACTGTACACCCGAGCTTATCTCACAACATCGCATGTAGTGTATCTAAAACCCCTGGCAACTCGTCAACTGAGACCACATCCTTCATGCCCAATCTTCGACATTGAACTTCGACGCGCTCTGAGGCCCGCCACTCCCTACCTAATACCACAATAACGGGGAAACCGACAAGATCAGCGTCAGTGAGCTTCCACGGCAGCGAAACCCTCCTGTCGTCAAGCACGATATCTAGGTGGTTGGGGCTTGTCTTGGATGAGTTTATGACCTTTTCGTAGATGCGGATCGCATCGTCCTTGTCGATCTCCTTCACCGGGATAATGACACACGAAAAAGGTGCGATGGCTACAGGCCAGTTGAGTCCAGCATCGTCCGCAAGATGCTCGGCAACAGCCCCAATAATGCGGGAGATCCCAATTCCATGACAGCCCATCTGGATCGGAACGCTTTCTTTTGGTGGGACTGACACTCTCGCGTCGAGTGGTTCAGAATAGCGAGTTCCCAGGTGGAAGGTGTGGCCAAGTTCGATAGCTTTCTCAACTTTCAAAGCACCCTCCGAACACTGAGGGCACTGGTCACCTGTGCGTATCCGCAGAATGCTGTGAGGTTGACAGTTGTCGTGGGCGCTATGAACAGAGATGGATAGTCGTGGCTGTGGAGACTGCAGTCCCTCGGGGTACATGGACACGCCGTGCCCCTCGCTTCCCAAGCTATCAGCCACTGAAGGTGGGAGCCGGCTGTCCAGAATGTTGACCAAACTGACACCCTTTCCCGTCACGCTGGCTACCGCGTCCACCCATAGCGGAACGCAGTCTCTCACTGTGGTATCTAGGCCCGGTATCATCGACTTAACCGCTGAGATACTGACATCCTCGTCGGAGTATTGTCTCGGTAACCCGCCCTCTGGCGAAGTGGTTCTCCTAGGGTACCAGACATTTACGAGCGTTGACCTATCTGCAGTGATGCCACGCCAGACGCCCAATTCGGCGCCGTCTAACACCTCCCCGGTATCTCCAAGCTTAGCTATCTCCTCGTTAATGATGTAGTTGCATGAGTCGCAATGCACAACGTGGTCATCGCCAATCGGTGATGGTAGGTGATATTCGTGGCTGAGATCGCCACCCATGTCTCCAGAGCTAGCCTTTGCTGCCAAGACAGGAAGCTTCATCTCCGTAAAGATGCGGCTGTACGCTGAGCGAACCAGTTCGTATGTTTCAAGTGCGGATTCCAAGTTGCTGTCAAAGGTGTACAAGTCTTTCATGACGAACTCTCGGCCCCGAAGGAGGCCATGACGAGGTCGAAACTCGTCACGGTATTTGCGAGTGATCTGGTAGAGCCGGAGTGGGAGCTCTTTGTACGACTTGGCTGTCCTTGCAACTAGCGAGGTGATCTCTTCCTCGTGCGTTGGTGCTAGCAGGTAGGCTGCGCCCCTGCGGTCAGAGAAACGGAAGAGCTGTCAAGAAGTTAACTGTGTCTCGCTGCAGAAATCAATGGGCAGCGAACCAGCCACAACGTACCTCGGAAGCCACATTTTGAAGCCGGCCACTTTTCTCCCACAAGGCCTCGGACGACAAGGACGAAAGGGAGACACGGGAAGCAGCTGTCAGAGCGAAGGTCAGTGAGCTATGATCTATTGTCGAGAGTAGTTGAACTGTGCACATGGAGACATACCCAGACTCTCCTCCATGTGTCTCGCTACCAGCTGCTCAATCTTGTCCTGAACACGCAGTCCTAGCGGGAGCATGTGGAAGATGCCGGACTGCGACTGGCGCAGAAAACCAGCGCGTATCAACTTGGAATGAGCATTTTCTGCTTCGTGTGCCGCAATGCCTCCGCTTGGCATCCAAACTCTCGACAGTCGGGAGAGCGGCCGAAGCATGTTTCTCAGCCCACCAACTTTCGAGTTATCTCGTGGATGTGAAACGCTCCATGCCAAATTTCAGCAACCGCAGACACCTTTCATCCCATTTGATGGCGCTTCAAACCTGACGAGAGATCAAGCCTGGGCACGGACGGGACCCACTCAGCGGCGCTCCTTGGCACACCGGCCGCTTAGTCGGTCAGGCGCTGCATAGGTGGGGCAGGCTTTTTTTTTCTCTGCGAAGGAACTGTGTAGAGCGCTGGTCTGGCTGGGCTTCAACAGTCTCGCACCCTTCTTACCACACTCTCCTACGCCGAGACCGAGCGGGCGAGGCGGCGCATCGGAAATATGGGCTCGAATCGAACAAAGCACAAGAGGAAAGCGGAGACCTCGGTGTTTGACCAAGCCGCGCTCGCCAAATTGACAGCACGTCTTGACAAGTCCCTCCCTTCAGACCCCACCGAGAAACAGCAGGCAAAACGGAAGCGCTCGAGAGAAGGGGACGACAATCGCGGGTCGAAGAAGCGGCAGATTGGCACCGCGGCGACCGACGCTATCCCGAGGGGTCAGAATGACCAGACGACGGCGAAACCGTCCGACGTCCTCCTCGAGGAGATCTTGGCTCTCGGAGGCGACAAAGAAGACTATGACCTCGTAGCAGGCTTGGACTCCGACAACGAAGGAGGCCAAGAATCCCGGGAGAAGCTGTTTTCAGGCGGTCAATTGGACGAGTCCCTGCGAGATGAACTCGCCGAATTCGCTGCCTCATTGGGCTTCGAACATCTCCCGAGTCAAGATACCGATACTGATCATGATTCTGATGCCGGTAACCATGATCAAGGTGACGATGACGCGAAGGCACATGATGCACGGAAAGATGAAGTAAAGAGCGCAGAAGACAGTACTTTGTCAAAACGCGAGCGCAATACCAAGTCATCTGGAAAGCTGGTCAGTAAGCAACGAGCCGGGAATACTATCCAGGAAGAAAGAAACCAAACTGACTGCGATTAGGTCTTTGAGCCCCGACCTGACTGGCATGGGATTGACATAAACGGATTGCCCGCTGCGGTCTCTTCTCAACCTGCCCACCATCTGGCCTCATCGATTGCCAATATGAAGGGTTATGCGGAGAGTCTTTTGGAACAGGACTCTTCTGCTTATGCTGCCATGCAGTCCTCCAGCTCAACTCAGAAATTCATGTCCACCATCATGTCGTCTGGTACCTTGTCTGACAAAATCTCTGCTCTGACCCTGTCAATCCAGGAGTCGCCGCTGCACAGTCGCAAGGCATTCGAGAGTCTGATCAGTCTGGCCTCCAAGAAAAGTCGTGGGCAGGCGATTACCGCGCTAGGCGCTCTTGTTGACCTTCTTGGAAATGGAACCGTCCTTCCCAGCGACCGTCGCCTCAAGTCCTTCAATTCCCAACCGGCACTTGTAGCCTCCCTATTGCAGGACGAGTCGGGAGGTTGGAAGGAGGGGCAGGACCTGCCGAGGGGGCTGCGGAAACTACACCTGATAATGTGGGAATACGAAGACTGGCTCAAGTCCGCTTTCTTCCGCATCATTCAGCTGCTCGAGGTGTGGTGTTCGGACGAGATCGAGTATTCTCGGTCGCGTTCCCTGGATTTCATCTTTGGCTTGCTTCGCAGCAAACCTGAACAGGAAGCCAACCTTCTGCGTCTGTTGGTCAACAAGCTTGGTGACCGGGAACGCAAAATTGCGTCAAGAGCATCTTACTTGATCTTGCAGCTTCTGGACCAACACCCTGGAATGAAAGCGGTGGTGATCAATGCCGTGGAGCAAGAAGTCCTCCTCAAACCGGGCCAGTCCGTCCGGGCCAAATATTATGCCGTCAACACACTGAATCAAACCATCCTGAGTGTCAAGGAACCAGGTATCGCCGACAGCCTTCTTCGCATCTATTTCGACATGTTCCTTTCGCTCCTGAAGGGCGGCCATCTAGGAGGCTTGGGAGGAGCCGAATCGCCCGAGAAGCCCGGCAAGAAAGGAAACAGGAGACCGAAGAGCCGAGACCATGCTGCAGCTGCAACAACCCAGGAGCAGGAAACGACTCAGAAGCTGGTGTCATGCTTACTCACTGGCGTGAATCGAGCGATCCCGTTCACTGCCAGCGATGATTATACGTTAGAGAAGCACCTCAACACACTGTTCAGGATTACTCATTCTTCGAACTTCAACACAAGTGTCCAGGCCCTGATGCTTATACAGCAGCTTGCGTCGTCGAAACACCTTGCCATTGACCGGTTCTATCGAACCTTGTATGAATCGCTTCTTGATCCCAGGCTAATAACCTCCTCTAAACAAGCACTATATCTCAATCTGCTCTTCCGGTCACTGAAGAGCGATGTCGATGTGCGGCGTGTCAAGGCGTTTGTCAAGCGACTGGTCCAGATCATTGGACTTCACCAGCCATCTTTTGCATGTGGAGTTCTCTTCCTTATTTCTGAGCTCGAAGGTACCTTCCCCGATCTTCACACATTATTAGACGTACCCGAGGAGAAAGAGGACGATGGCGAGGAGGTCTACAGGGACGTCACCAGTGATGATGCTTTGGAAACTACAGCTTCGTCCAAGAGCGGGGTCCAAACGCCGAAACGCCCAGATGTTTATGACGGCAGAAAACGAGACCCGGAGCACAGCAATGCTCATCGGAGCTGTCTGTGGGAGATAGTGAGTCGTGTTCATGGATGATGGCGAGGATTTTGTGCTGACAGACACTGACTAGGTGCCCTTTCTGTCTCATTTCCACCCTTCTGTCGGCATATTTGCCGCAAATCTCTTGGAGCGTCAAAAAACACTACCCAAACCAGACTTGGCAAGCCACACCTTAATTCACTTCTTGGACAAGTTTGTCTATCGAAATCCTAAGACTACCGAAACCAAGAGAGGCAGCTCAATCATGCAGCCGATCCTCGCTTCTGGTGGTGCTGCAAATATCGTGATGTCAAGCAAGGCGACAGCACGACAGCAACCCGCTGTCAACTCGGCGTCGTTCTGGAACAAGAAGGCGGGAGAGGTGTCCGCTGAGGATACTTTCTTCCACGAGTACTTTTCCAGGGTTGGCAAGACCAGCCAATCTACAAAGGCCAAGAAAAAGGCAGCCGAAGCGCTAGGCTCGGACGATGAAGAGGCCGAAGGAGAAATCTGGGAGGCCCTTGTCAATTCTCGACCTGACGTGGAAGGGGGAGATGATAACGATGAATCGGACGTAGACATGGATAGTTATAGCGACTCGGATGACGACCTCGGCGGCGCTTTTGACGCTGGAGAAATGTTTGACGCTGGATCAGACGGCTCTGGTGGATTTGAGGGGATCTTTGAAGACTCTGAGAGCGAGGCCGTCGACAATGATGAGGAAGAGGATGTGAAGGAGGGCGAGAAGAAGAGGGAAGACGCAGGTTCAGGTTCGGGATCGAAGACGAGACTCAAGAGGTCGGAGATGCGGAGCCTTCCTACTTTTGCTTCGGCTGAGGACTACGCGGAGATGTTGGCCGGCGAGGAAGATGGTATGTAAGGCAGCATGTGGCGCAAAAACAGGGCAATCTAGAGTGCATCTTGCGTCCTGACTGCGGCAACGACCGAAACGTTGGGGGTGTAAGACAATAATAATTGATACAATCCGACAATCAGGGTCACTCTGGTGCTTCATTGATCTGGGGGTGGATGCTGACGTTTTATCGAAGATAGCGTTAGTCCTTCGTAGGAGCTGGTGGATATGTTCCCAGGTACTTCGTACAATCTCTTCAATGAGCTATCCTTACAGCAACAACCGTTAAACAGCCGCGCTGGCAATTTTTGAGAAATCAAATCATGCGGAAGTTCCATTCACTGATATCAGTCTTTTGAAGACTGAAACCACTCAAGTATCGAACCATTCAAGGGAATCATTAGCAGTAAAAATGGCCCGGTATTTTCGATCACCATCGACATCCGTTTCCTCCGTGTGAATGCTGTGCAGCTTCGCTTCGTCGTCGGGACCGCCGGTAAAGGCTCGGAAGTGGATGTAGGCTGGCCCATCCTCTGGCATTGCTGGTATACGGACTTTGCCGAAGAGAATGATGCCATACGCTGTCACAGCTACCCGGACCTCGCTAAAGTCATCAGCGCTGAAGCCAGCCAGCTCTGAGTCGCTCAGGTGGTCGACCGCAGCGAAATATTCTTTCTCGTGCTCTGCCGGGAAGAAAAAGAGTCAGCGGGCTGTCATAGAGCATGGCGAAATGCTTAGGTACTGTTATGCTCATGGCGCGTGTGGATGAGTTGCTTCTTTAGCTCGTGTTCGATCTCCCGGAAGACCTTAAAAGACTCGTCCTTGGGTTCATGAGAAGGGCCCAGTTCGACAGTGTCTGCGGTAGCCTGTCCTCGACGCGTTCATTGCCCAGCGTCAGTCGATGAGCTCGACAAAAGGAATGGAGGGTGAGGATAGGCGTTTTCCTTCCACGCCCTCCGTTTAAACAACGGAGACCCACCATATTGGATTACACTCAATTTTCCCGCGGTTTTCTTAATTGAGTCGACAATTGCAGGTGGTTGCAGGAACAGACAGTAGGATGGCGATACTTCGTACAGATTGCCTGGTCGCAGCGGGGCTTCCTTCTTATGGGCAGAGTGGTGTGCTTGTGGCATGGTTTACAGCAAACAGAGCAGGTTTCACAGGCTGCATCGCCGATCCCTTTTCACGTCAATGCAGTCTAAAGTCATCCATCTGACATCACTGGACAGAACCATGCCAAGTTGGGATGAGGTTCATCGTACAGGGCGCGGGGTTCGCGCTGACTTACTTACATAAGCAGCGGGGCCAAGGTCCCATCAACAGGGATGGTAGTTATCGTGGAAGCCGAGGCACAGAGGTCCTGATAAGGAAGACCCTGTTGCGATTGCAGAGGTGGTTTTGGCATCCTCCGGGCCGCCAGCCACAACACGTCGATTACTTGCTTGAAAGGAGGTGGCCGCCGCTCGCTCTACCCACCGCTCCTGCGATTTTCATGGGCCAATTCACATTGCTATATCACTCTTGATGTGCGTTGGTGCGTAGGCTGACACTTTCGTCGCGAACACCATTGGACAGTCTTTAGTCCGCCAGTTTGTTGATGGCCTGTTAAGCACATCCTTACTCAACACCGGGGAAAAGGAACGGGCCCACTCGGGCCTCTCAGGGGAAGCACGGAAGATAGAGGTGCTGTGAGGGTGTCGTAATTCTTTTCCCCCGACAATGTTTTCTCAACCTGCCTTCTCGGCCATTCGCTGCCGCATCAGCTCAGCCCTTCCCTCAGTCCTTCGAGCCCACCGGACGTCGCGACTGCGCACACTCTCTACTACAACAGGTGAAATTGATAGTGCCCATAGATGTTCTCGTACAATGGCCACTGACCGCCTTCCACGTGCTAGAAGCCGTCGCCACCTCCGCCGTGCCGAGATCTCTGCCTGACCAACACCCCTCTTTCTTTCGTCGCGCCGCCTCGTTCACCGGCCGTTCTCTTCTGTTTTTGTCCATTGGGTTGATCATGGCGGCGGCGCCAGCGTATGATTCGGCCGCGGCGATTCTGTCGCCTCCCAACGACACCGACAGCCTCTCACTGTTCACACCATCAGACGACGACGTCCAGGTCATGGAGGACTTCATCAACTCCCACCCACTGACACTGTCTCTGCGCAGCGACCCAAACTTTGTCGAATCCCGTCCACATATGAAGATACCTCCGTCATGGCGCAAACACAACTTGACAGGCGGGACTCTGATGGGACCAGGAAAGGTGGCAGTACCCCCCTTCAGCTTTACTGAAAAGAGCGGAGAGAGCTACGTGCAAATCTCACACGTAGGGACGGACCTTTGTGGCCACATGGGGATCATTCATGGAGGGTTCCTGGCAACATTGCTGGATGAAGGCCTTGCTAGGTGTTGTTTCCCGGTCTTGCCGTTCAACATTGGCATGACGGCGAAACTAGAGATTAACTACAAGGCCCCAGCTAAGGCGGACCAATACCTCGTACTGCGGGCCAAAACTGTCAAAGTGGAAGGGAGGAAAGCTTGGGTAGAAGGCCACATCGAGACACTGCCTACACAGGGAGGCGAAGAGCCACTTGTGCTGGTGACTGCGAACGCGCTGTTCATCTCGCCGAGACAAGCATCGGTAAGTGACTTTGGCTGGCTGACCCTGACTTGACCAGATACAGTGCTTTTTGTCTGGCCTTAGCTAACTGGGGTGAACAAAATAGATGATGGCCAAAATCTACCCAGTGACATAAAAACCGTACAGAGATATTGGAAAAGAATGTGCCAACACCCCCACCGTTCGATGAAAGACCCCATGGTGGTTTCTGGAGCGCAGAGCACCACAATGCAAGGTGTTCCCCACATGTGTTAACTGCAACAGTAGGCCACTTCTGGAACTTCCCCTGGAGGCAAGATAAATGTGGGAAACAGATTTCGATTAGACAGATGAAGCATGTCGTATGGCCGAGCCTGTATTATAGATTAGAAATAGAGACATGAAGTACAAAGAGTAGACAGACATGTAATTGCGATGGTAGAGCATTGACGCGGCACGTGCTGCCTTGGATGAGTAGGGGCAGATAACTCCCGCAACAACGGCCCTAAAATGGCGCCATGCCGATGACGGGTTGGGCGTGATGCGATTTGTTACGTACCGCTCTGGACAAAAATCAGAGACAACTGTGAGCGTGCGAAACCCGTGGCAGTGGGGGGGGGCCCGGGGGGATCCGCTGCTGGTTCAGGAGGAAAAAAAAGACATTGTTAAAAAGCTACTTCAACGCAGCCGGCATCGCTTGCCCCGCCATGATTCTCCGTCCCATCTCACTAATTTGTCGTGCCTTACGAAAAACCTACCCATCAGAAGCACCCTGATAGCCATTGAGCCCCGGACTGAGTCACTTGAACTACACAATGGCAACGTGAGTTTCTTCATAGTGTTTTGCCACTGTCTAATTGGCTCAAGGATCGCCATCTGGCTGACTGGTGAGGAAGGCAATGCGGGGTGGTAACGCTAACGCAAAGACAGGAACATCACATGGCACCCGTCGCTGTCCCGTCATGAGCGCAACCAGCTCCGTGGCCAGCGTGGGTTTACCATTTGGTTCACGGGACTTTCTGCCTCGGGAAAGTCCACAGTTGCGACGGCCTTGGAACAACACCTGCTGCACATTGGCCTGGCGGCATACCGGCTAGACGGTGACAACGTCCGCTTCGGGCTGAACAAGGACCTGGGCTTCTCGGAGAAGGACCGAAATGAAAACATCCGGCGCATCGCAGAGGTACACTTCCCTATGAGAACGCCTGCGTGCGCCATTGCTGTTTGACGTGTTCTCACCCTCCTCCAGGTCGCGAAACTCTTTGCTGATTCATCGACAATCGCACTGACATCCTTTATCTCCCCATACCGGGCCGACAGGCAAATTGCACGCGAATTGCATGTCAATGCCACCCAGGCTGGCGACGACCCCCTCCCGTTCATCGAGGTGTTTGTGGATATCCCGCTGGAAGAGGCCGAGAAGAGAGATCCGAAGGGCTTGTATAAGAAGGCGAGAGCGGGAGAGATCAAGGATTTCACGGGCATCTCGGCACCATATGAGGCTCCTGAGCAACCCGAGATCACAATTCGGACGGATTTGCTGAGCGTAGAGGAGTCGGTGAAGAAGATTGTGGATTATCTGGCAGCAGAGGGCCTGATCACCCAGACCAAAGAGACCAGGTAACCAAGAGAGCCGCTTGCACCTTTGGGAAAGAACCCAATGTTGAGGCCGAAATAGTGTAACCTTGGCCTTACGGTTTTATGAGCCGTTGACGATTCAATGAAGATGTTGGCATTATAGGTCCCAAAGCAATATTTAACTTGCCCCTCGCTCTTGCGCCATGCCATCAAGGACCTAAGGGAACTCAAACTCGTAATACACATACGGCGTGTACTCGTTGCCCTCACCGACACTCAATCCCGCCGCGGCCATCTCCGATGTCAAGGAAGCATCATCCTTGGTGACCCGTCCGCGTTTATCGCGCCCGAAGGCGTTTCCACCCAGATAAGAGTAGGCTGAATCCAAGTTTGCTTTCACTTTCTTGACCTGTTTGGGGGTCGTCTATTCTCTGGTGTTAGCCAAACTTCAGGGCGATGAGAATGAAAGAATTGGCGTTACCTTGATCAAAACGCAGACAAATTCAAGTGGCAGACCGTATCTCAGTACGGTCTCGACAAAAACTCGAAGGGTTATTGCATGAGTCCACACCATGACGCTTTCGCTCCAGCCCGTCTGTCCCTGGCGCAGTGCCTCCCCCCATATCTTCTTCGATTCCCTGGTGACACGATCAAGCTCTTGTTGTTCTTCTTCCTTTCCACCCTCGACATATTTGTATTGACGAGGTGTCCATTTCTGTTCTCTACACTTCTGTAGAAATTCGGCGCTGGTCTTCTTGAATGTCGTCACGGCGAAAAGTGTAAACTCGTCGTCTTGGGCCACTTGTATAGAAGATCTCGGCACGACCATTGGAGCAATTGTCTCGTAGCTTCGAACAAAATCCTTGCGCGCGTTTGTTGGGACTGCGATGAGGTGGGTTTCTAGATATTCCGAGTCCTGCACGAGGAGACTTGGGTTCACTATCGGAGTGAGGGACTTTGTCGCGAGATTTCCCCTGCAGAACATCAGCGTTTTGGTAACTAACAATATGAGTTCGCCAGTGAGCTAACGTCTGCCTTCTTTCCAGAGCGGCGAGGTTGGTCTTAACCGCATTGTACTGGTTGAATTTTGCCTTCACGTCGTTGTCGGTGTTTTGCAATTCTTTCTGGAGATTCTCTACAAGTTCTCCCAAGGGTCTGTCGGCTCGATACCGAACTCTGTTCCATTGGAACGATCGAATATAGTGGTCCGTTGGTTCTGAAGGTGCCTGTCAGCGTCCGCAAACCTGTATTTCCCCTACAGGTACCTACTATCATTGACAATTTTCTGCTGGCTAGCTCTCTCTTCGTCTCCGTCCAATATGACCTTCAATGAATCCGATACCTTGGAAACTACAGCCTCACAGGCCGCATTAAGCTTTGTGAGATCGTCTGCATGCTGGACCAAGGCGTCGAGGGTGCCGATCTTGAACGAGGGAACGGCAAACGGGAGCACCTCGCCGTTGTCGCGCCCGACGGTTCCCTTCAACGATGAAATAGGATCGTCATCAAAGATCCGTAGCGGAAGGGAAACGAGGATGTACTGCACTGAAGGCATTTTGATTGCGCGGCCGAGGCGACCGGTGACCGTAAGAAAACTCAGCCTTCTTCGAGGTAATATTGGTTAGCAAGTTTCTGCGATGATACGGACATATTGTCTGCTCGCCTGCAACGATGTGGGAGGCTAGAGAAGCTGGACAGGTGGGCTCGGCTTATAGGGTGCGCATGCACATAGGGATGCAGACGAAAAGAGGGGCTTCGAGCTTGCGATCCTGCCCCGCGAAAGGCTGGTGGTGTTCTGCGGGTGCGCGCCTAGGGTTGGTCAATTTGGTCCAGTGTGTCGCGACGCCAGGATGAAGGAAAAGAGAGTGGATGGTGTCCCAAAGATGAGCGGGGAGCTGGTAGTTGTTGGCGAGCTCGTTAGATACCTTACCTAGCGCGTTTCCTTGAGCGGCAGCTGCCATATGACGAAGCTCCCACCCTTCGGAACGTTCCTACCCTGGCTCCATGCGCTGTTCCCCGCCAACCAATTGCCTTGGGCCTTCTGCCCGCCTAATGGAAGCTTTGTCCAGATGGCTTTCGGGCGGGTACTCTACTATCCACATCCTCAAAACAACCTTGGAAAACGGCGCCCGACAGCCATAGATTAAACCCGTTAACCAGTTGTGTATTTCCGACTGCAAACCACACTGTTGTCACGATATCGAAGACGCGTGTCCCACGGTGCCGGAGTCTCAGCTGAGCGATCCACACTTGGCACGCCGCCACAAGTGCCCGTTGAATTGAAACCATCCACACCGACTGTCGCTTCCTTCGCTGCATCGCACCATCTGCTTCCGTCCCGGCCGACCGAGCGGGGGTTTTCGACGTCGATACTTCAATACCTGGGGGGGAAGTTGAGTGTTGTTCGAGTTGCCGCAGTCGCGAGCCCATCACTTGTCCCGCCCGCTTTCCGCCCGACCAACAACTCCAAACCACAGAGGATCAGTTTCCACGCACATGGTCCTTCCTAATATGTGACTTTGACCGGTTCCGGTACCTGCGTGCCGCGGACGAAGCTTCCGTGGGGCTCTACTAAGAACACGACCACTTCCTTTCCTCCAGCCCCAGCTGTCATCCGGGCCGTTGCGAGATTCGACATCAGCACAATGGCTTCGACCTCAGGTAGGCCGTGTGATGGGCGCGGCTATAGGCGCAAGCACCCCAAACCAGAGCGTAAAAATACTGACGCTCCTCCTCTGCATTCCAGGCCCGAAAGCCATCAGGCCAGCCTCTGATCTTGGACCGGCTGCGCCCCGTCCGGCTCCTAAGGTCACTCCTGTTCCAGTCCCAAAGCCTGGCTCAGTGCCATCTGTCCCTTCGTCTGCAAACCGACCCTCGGCCACTGCACGGTCAAGCAGCAATACCGTGACTACAACTATCCCCTCTGCGGGGTTCGGCCTCCTCGCACCAGCCGACACCAACCTTCATGATGCCGCGAGCGGGCCTCACCGAGATGGTCGTATCCGGAATCCCGTTCCAAGTAAACTCAAAGGCAAGACAGATGGAAGCAAGGGGAATTTCAGTGTTATGCACATGGAGGTAGCTGGTAGAAGTGAAGCGACAGAGCGAGACGCTGAGGCTAAGCGGACAAGCGAAAGCACGGAGTTGGCCGCCCGCCGCGCCTTCGAAAATGGCTATGTCTCGCTCCGACGGAGTAGGTTCGTCCATCTCCCGGACGATACTACAGCCAAACCGCCAATCGTTCCAGTTCCGCCTGTTCCAGTGCCAGCAGCAGCGCCCGCCCCAAACACGCTTGGTCGCCAGCAACCACTAAGCCCCGAAGAGACGAAATCCGAGCAAGCTCGCCTGCTGACTCTGCTCCGGAGTCTTCACCCATTGCTTGTTGTTGACCAGCTGTGCAAAGCCTTGGCCTTTTTTGGGGGTATTCCTGGGGCGCTACCCCCTGCAGACGGCACTTTTCCACATAGCGCCGAGGCAAATGGTTCTGGCAGCCTCTTCGTCGGTTGGATAGCGGAGATATTCCCAAAGCTGGGGGGGAATTCGAGTCAACAGGCAGCAAATCCTGCTGCGCAGCTGGATGCTCCCGAAGCTACTAAACGAAGGCGAGGTCGACCGAAGGGCAGCAAAGCTACAAAAGTTCGGAAGGACAAGGGCGTAAGGAAGGGCGCTGCAAAGCCCTTGCCAGGACCAGGGCCAGCAGATGCTGATGCCAGTTGGGTTGATGAAGATGGGAGCGTGGCTGCTATATCCGACGATGTTGACGCGAACGTCATGCTGCTCGCTCGAGCATCAAGCCCACATCACCTGTCCGGTGCCCATGCTCACCGGGACATGCAGCCGGAAGCGACAAAAACTAAGCCGAACGATGAAGTCCTGGGGAATTCAGCGCGAGCAGCACTTCCGACTACCTCAGATGGTGCAGAAGTAATCCCGGAAATTCCCTCAAACGCAAAGAAACGAGGGCGTCCCAAGGGATCCAAAAACCGCCCAAAAGAGCCGAACTCCGTGCCAGGTGATGCTGATAACTCGACACTGCAACCTTTACAGGCGTCCCAGTCGATATCGACACCTAACTTTCCTACTCCGATTCAAAGGCAGCCGCTAACTCAACACGGCCCAACGACGAGCTCTTCGTTTGCGGCGGTCAATTCGACATTGGATCCCAAGAGAAAACTGGCTAAGCCCAAAGGGCCAGCTACCAAAAATCAGGTGGCAGATCAGACTCCTAGCCAAGCAGCGGTGCTGCCGTCAGAAACCGTGGTCGAGACCTTATCGGCCGCACCCAGCTCACAGCCTGGCCCCAATAGCCAGTCAAGCAATCAACTCAGCCAGCAGAATGTGTTCGGACAGCAGCACCAGGCACTTCCATTGTCTCAGACGCAGCCCCTTTCCGCACACTCGGCTGTCAAGCAAAGTCAAACTCAGACCCCTGGGAGTGCAGCACAGAAGAGGAAAAGGAAAGGGGGTAAAGACGTAGAGAACCCCCCACCCAGTTCTGATATCCAGAGTAATGGCATCGGGGCCTCGGCGGTATCTTCAAACATTGCCCCTTTCGCACAGATACTAAAACAACCCACAAGTGCTGCTCCGCCGCCTGCTAAACGGCAGCGGAAGACCAAAGGAGAGACCAAAACGACAACCAGGAACCCGAGTGATTACCCTGCAAATTCAGCAAAAGCTGCTCTACTGACCTCGCCAGCCTCCATACCACCCGCTCGGATTCCAAATCAAAGTCCAAGGCCGACATCGAATCTTGGCACCGCGTTAGCCACGGCAAAATTGCCAAGTGCGGAGCAGGTTCCTGTCACTGCGCCCGCACCCGTGGATCCGGCCTTACCATCGGGACATTCTCCCCACGATGGTCACTTCGAAGTTCAGTCACCCACCATGGAAAACTACGAGGCGCAGTTACAGGCCCAACTAGAACAACAAGCCGAACCCGAGGCGCAGCCGACGCCCAGTCAGTCCCTTCTCAACCCAACCCGGCCACTGCCAGGTCACCTACAAAAGCAGCAGTTCCAACAGCAGCAGCACCAACAGCAGCACCAACAACAGCAGCACCAACAACAACAACAACCACAACCACAACAACAACAACAACAACAACAACAACAACAACAACAACAACAACAACAACAACCACAACCGCAACCACACCCGCAACCACAACCGCAACTGCAACTGCAACCGCAACCGCAACCGCAACCGCAACCGCAACCACAACCACAACCACAACCACAACCACAACACCAGCAGCAGCAGCAGCAACAAAACGTACAGCAGCAACAACAACAACCACAAGGCCAACAGCAGGGACAACAACAACAACAACAACAACAACAACAGCAACAGCAACAACAAGGTCATCATCAGCAGCCATCCACCTCTCAGAGCAGATCACCTCACCCTCCACCGCCACAGTCGATGAAATCACAAACAGCGAGTCCGGTTGCAGCACAACAAACTCGCACCCCTCAAGCTTACTCTCAATACCGCCCATCTGGAGCCCACTTCAATCAACAGCACCAACTCAATTATGGCTCAACTCCGTCGCAACAGGCACAGCAAACTCATTTCACGGGACAGCAACAAGCTACCCAGGTCGCGGTACAACCCTCCCAGACTCCGCAATACCCATCCAATACACAGCAGTCGTTCTCGTCAAATCAGCAATATTCTAGCAACCACCAACAGTTGGCTTCTCAGCAGCAGCGGTATCAACAACAACTAGCGAGCAGTTCCGCGAGCACTGCGGCTTATCCGGCACAGCATTCGCCACAGTTTGGATCTTCAGCAAATAGCACATTTGGGACATCAGAAGGAGGTTATCGCAACCCGCCAGTTATTCCAAGTACCACTTCGTACGCATCACAGCGCAGTCAGACAGGCACACCGACCACCGCGGCATCATACCGGGCAGGGAGTGCCAGCAGTGGGCATAGCTTATCACATCATTCCCCATCATTCGGAACCACCGCCACCACCCAGCCGCGACCCTCCAACGCGTCACACTCTTCTAGCCAAGGCATTCAAGCCATGAGTGCTGTTCAGGGTTTCTCTGGGAGTGGCACAGACGAGTGGTTCATGGATGGCAGCGGCTTGGGTTCGACTGGTGGACAGGGCACAATTGCTATAAGCAACGGGGCTTATAATCTCAATCCTGCGAGCGTCCGAGCATCGTCGACCACAAATACTGGTTTCACAACAGGCGCAATTGGAAACTTCGATGCTTCTAGTTTGGGGAATAATGACAGGTTTTATGGGGTCGGCCGGCGATAAAACATTCCGGGATACTGGTTTGGTATTATTGGATGGACGCTATATACACATGAATTATTATGACTTTGATGTATTTTATTATTATAGGTTCAGATGACACAGCATGTTGCGCGTGGGTTACTGTTTGACAGCATGTGCGAGCACGAGACAATCACGGATTAAATAACTAGGTCTTCTGATGACCTTGGTTACGCGTCGTCTTCTCGGAAGTCTAGTTTAGGAGATATGAGCATACAGTTCAACCCTACAATTACAAACACGTTGGGCTTCAAGGCTTGACAACCAACAGCGTGTGTTCGTCAAACAGCCTTGCGATCAACTCAACAAGGGTATTTCCCTCCCATGTCACACCATTAACCCATCAAGTCCCAGGTCAACAAGATTTCAGGGGGTTTTCCTGGGAAAGTGCCCCCTTCTATGAATTGGCGGGCGCAGAATTAAGTACCAAGTTAATATTTTGATCTGTCAGTGAATAACTCCTCCATGTGGGTATGCCATGCCAAGAACCCTCGAAGTACATATATAGATAGCTATGATCAATCCCCCCCAACCGGAGAAATATATTGCCGTCATTTCTTCTTGACAGCCCTAGTGAAAGGGAAAAACGTCTTATTCAGATAATAGATTCAAAGGGCACCCTTGCCTAGAGCCCGTACACCCCGCAATAACCAGGACTAGCCGTAAAAAAATGTTTTGACAAAGGAGACAACGCCTGTAAATGCTTTTGAAACTTTCTCAATCACACAAAGGGAAAAAGGGGTTTGCGTCCTCTCCAACCGGCAGTCATCTGTATCATAAGATGGTAGACTCAAAGGGAGCTGCGTCGATATGCATAGTAGTTGGTGAGTGGGTGGGACCGATTTGGTTCTCAGAAGGGGGGTGCTGGGAGGACAGGGCCTTCACTCGAGGGGATCCTCCTCAATTGCATCCAAATTAGGCCGCACAGAATCTGGGGCGCCGCTGCCGTACCACCATTGATCTTCTTCTTCAAAGCTGTCCTCTCGGAGAAGGTCCGTCAAAATCTGTGCCCCACGCCTGATATCAGCTGGTCGCTCGACGATCTTGCGATCTAGAATCACGGCCTCGGCTGTCTCAACCCATATTTGTTGGAGGACAGGGAGGTCTGATATTAGTGCCTTGAGTTGCTCCTTCGGAAGAGGGCCCATGGGCATGCCGGCAGACAAGCTGGTGTTGAAGACGACGCTTTGAAAATGGTCCCCGTGGCTTGATAACGGGTCCAGTGGGCGGTGGAATCCGTTGTGGATATTCATATCGGTTGCTGGGGACTTCCCAACAGCCAGCGAGGATTTCTTGCGTTTCAGTCCCAGCATTCCTCGCCTCTTTTTCGGTTCGGGTTCAACGGGGTCTCGTGTGATGGAGGCGTACCAATCGTCAACCGCGACTCGCCTTGCGTTGTAGCCCTTTATCTCCCATATCCTCTCCACTTGCCTGAGACCCCCGATGCATAGGATCGCGACATGAACCTCGTCCGGGGGTTTTTCTCGGAGGTAGCCCCTGAGTGACCGCTCCACACGCCCGACGTATGTTGGAGGCCGAAGACGTCTGCAAAATGACGACAACACTAAGGGGAATGTCTCATGTACGCGAAGCAGAGTCCTGTCGTCGTACATTTTCATGATCTCCGCCTCTATCGGGTTGACAGTGTATGGCTCTCGGCGGAGTCCACGGCCATTAGACTCCGCGACATGCTTGAGGTGAAGCTTTCGATAAGTCTCGAAGAAATGAAATGTTGTAAAGAGGATGGGGATGAGTCGACGTCGCATTCGTTCCCGTTGTGGCGCAAATTGCAATTTCTTCTCTGGAGTAGTCCGAAAGAAGATCTCTTTTGACACCCACTCGCAAATGAAGTATGACAGCTTGGCCGCCACATGTAGTCGATGCCATATGCCGCATAAATAATGAAAGTTCAATCCACCTCCCTCGGGAATGGGGTAAAGTCGCTTGGCGTAGGCGGGGATGTGGTGATCTAGGTGGTAGCGGGTGATTGGGGTTTCGTTATAAGAGACAAGGGCATGAAGAGATCGTGAAGCCAAGCGCAAGTTCAAGATGTCGGAGAGCGGAAGCGACGCAATAATTTCGATCTGCAGCTCATTCGGTAGGGCTTGGAAAAGTTGATCGAAAGGAACACTATTCGGAAGTCAGCTCCTGCACAGGTGGGAAACAACGGGCGGCATTTACCTCTGTCTCGTCGTCGATTCCGCTAATGATGGCCGACGATCAGCATGCTCGAGACTCGGAGTTGTAGATTGGGCCTTGGTGTGAAATTTGGAACGTAAACCAAAAATCCCCTTCTTTTCCGACCGCTTTGCTTCGATTGCCCTCAATGGTGTGTCCTCGGACTCCGGTGGATTGTGGCCCCGAAAGGGAAGAATGAACTGGGACTGTGGTAGGTCGACGGCTACGGAAGCCGTCGCTTGCGTCGCTGGCGCCGAGGCTCCAGCCGCTTCCGACTGATAAATTTTCTCGAGGTACCGTTCCGAGCCAAACTCGGTGATATGTAGAGGGTCCATGTTTGCTGGCTGCCGGTCGGCGAGGGCCACAAGCCTAGGCCGAGAGGGACGCCACGGAGGAACAGACCATGTGGGGGCTCACGGGCGACCCCTCCTCCCTCACCGTGACGGCGCCGGCGATAAAATCGATATCTGGGTACTAATGGCGCAAAGATATCGCGACTTGAACATGGTGGAACATCGGTTCTGTGGAAACGAAAAGGCGAAGGAACGGTAAAGGAACGGACGCGAATCACGATGACCCGTTCAACGCACTCCCGCCTTCGAACCCAAGACTTCGCACCGCCAACGGGTGGCCGACGAATTACGGCAGCTGTGCGAGTCAAGTAGATGCGGTTGTGAGCCGTCAAGTGGATGCCGCTTCTCGATCGGAACTCGCAGGAGGGTCGGTTGATCAAACTCGATATCGGATCGAAGCCGAGTCTAACTGTCGGCGCGACGTTGGAAGATGCGCGCAGTAATAATGGGGTTTCCCGGCGACAGCACGTCCTACCGTTTTCAGACCAAAAACCGTTGATTAATTCCAAATTTTAGCTGCGGCGGCCTGGTGGTTCGATATCGGGTTGGTCGTGGAAATGCGAGCGCAATTGGGAAGCCGAATAACAAAATCGTCGTTGCCCACGCACTGCAAAAGGGATCGCGGGCCGGTTGAGAATGAATGCGACGAGGCGACGGAGTTCTCTCTGGCTGGGAAAAAGTCACGGCTGGAGAGAAATGGCGTGCGTAGGATGGGACGGCGAGGAAATGGGATCAAGGCCTGTTTTGGAAGGGTGGGGGAGGTGCAACTGCTGGCCGACACGCGCCAAAATCGCTGCGAGAGGGACAAGGGAGAAACGCCGCAATGGGCTTTCGTCACGGCCAAGGGAAAGAGAAAAAAGACAAAATCCCCGAAAACTGAACGAAGGAAGCCGCAGAGCTGCAAGAGCAGCACAGCCGGTCGTTCTGTGTGCGATTTGCGGCCTGATGGTGGTTGGAACGGGGGAGGCGTGAATGGCGAGCGTCTGCGGATTTGCGGGATTGCTTCTGGGTGATGGATCATGGGTGGGCCACCTCACGGCGGTTTGGCCGGCGTAATAGTGGAGAGACACTGGAGTCGGGCCAGAATCTACAGCAAAATGTGGACTGCCAAACGCACCCCCAGCATAGGGGTACATTATTGGCAGGCTTACTTTGAGAAGGAGGTACATGGCATACGTCGGGGCCTGTAGGGGCTTCGAAGGTCTCACGCTATCACTGACGGTTGCATCCGAGGTGCCTTGAGGCCCCTATTACCCACGTTTCATTGCGGGTGTGTGTCCAAAGATGCTCAGCTTCCCCGTCTCAATCGGGCCTGCTCAGTGCTTGTTTCCAAGCAAGGCGCCGCCCCTGGCTCAACAAGGTAGCAGCTACGGGTGGGGCAAAGGACAGGATATCCGGCTGCCAACTGGTGTTACACACTGTGTGGACCACCCCCGCCATTCGCTAGCAGCGAGTTTCCCCAGCTAAACAATCTACGCTTATATAAGAGTACCGCGACCTTGCTGTTTGTGCCCTGGCGTAGTTTGCAGCTTGCAGGCAGGTCGTAATTTAGCCGCAGCCAATAAATGCGTGCCAAAAGCACCGAAATTGGGGAATCTGGGAGATCGCAACGAAAGTTGCATGTCAGAGCCCTTCCTTCCTGTCACGTCGCTGTTGACTGCAGAGTATGTGCGATTTTGCGGGTTGGATTCGGGCGAGGAGTCGCCGGACGACCACAGCGGCGCCACAGAACACAACCACGGCCGGATCGCGCCTCCTCCGCCGGCATCCCCGTTTTTCTCTAAAGTCGCCACAAGGAACGAGATACAAAATCCATTATCCCGTGTCGTTGTGGCGTTTTGACCGGCCGACATCTGGTTCGGCCCGTTCACTCCCGCAATCAGTCGCTGCCCTCGGCACTACGGCTGCCAGCCAGTCTCTGCCACCTTGCCAGCAGAAGTCGAGTCCGAGACCGAAGTCGCGGCGCCATGGAACCCTCCTGCAGAGGGAAATTCCAGCGTCACCTGGCTGGTCCACCCCAGCTCCCACGTCCCCGCTCGTCCATTGCTGTTCTTCAACATTCCACACAGCGTGACAGCATTCCAACCATGTGCGGTCGGGCAGTGCCGATCTTTGTTTTGTGCCACACTTCCACCGGAGACGCTGAATTGGCTGGCCTCTTGGCCCCTGGCATCATAGAATCCCAACGCCTTGGGCTCGCTGGTGTTATTGTGCTGTGCGAAGTATGATACATGGTGGACACATGACACAGCAGCCTTCACAGAAAAGAAAGGCCGCACGGTGAGACACCGACAAGAGACCCGGATTTGGGCCGACTCGCACCGCCGCAACGTCCTCGGCAGTTGAGAGTTGTGCAGTACGTGAGTACTCACTGCCCTTCGTCAACGACCTTGGCACACCGCGGGGATATCCCTGGGTGTTGCGGGATGCTTCAATAGCCCGAGACGGTGCCCCTTTGCTGGTGATCGATTCGGGTAGCGCCGTGGTGGCTCCAGGGCGTTCGATCTCATGGCGACACAAATTCCCGACTCGTTGTCGATCGTCAGTTAAAGAACACGGCGCGCGTTGGCCCGCCAGTTTAACATGGGACTCGTCCAATTCTACACGGCCAACTTGACACTTGCTACACACACGCCCTTCCTCTCTGCCTACCCGACGATCTGCTGTACTGCGTGGAAACAAGTGGGTCGCCCCTCGCCTCCTGGCCGTGACTAGGATGCTGGCGTAGGACGAAAGTAAGAAGGAAACACGCAAGAAGGTCCTTCATGGACATGCTGGAGGCCGAGCCACTCACTGTTCCGCAATGGCGGGACACAAATTAAGGATACGTAGACTTACCAACAAGGGAGCTTGCTAACCTAGCGTAGAGCCCCCAAGCTTGTCGAATTTAGCCGCGGCCTCGAGGGTTTCTGATGCCAAATCGGGGGTTCTGCGAGCACCATCGTTGCGGCCCTTCTCCGGCCGTTTAGCATGCCACTGTGCCAGCAAGGTTTGGGGCGATGCGATTGGCGTGGGACCCTACCACAACTCGCTATCGGTGTCGGCGCCGTTCGGTCATACTGCATTGCAGTGTCCATGAGCTGGCACCAGTGCGGCCGAAGCGCGTCTCCGGTGCTCAAAAGGCCGGCGTCTCCCCTGCTTTGGAAGATTCCACGCACCTTTCAAATTACCGCCCTCCAGATCATCTCCGGGCGTTGCCAGGAAAACTCGGCAGTTCACCCCTTTAGAGCGGATCCAAGCCGACGACAATCCGGATCGGAATCTCTCTTCGCGGATCACAAACCCAACCCTGCTTGTCATCCACTGTGTGTTCGAGACCTCAAATGCATTGCTTTTCCCATGCCTTTCACCACGGAATATGGCTACCAATCCCGATGCCCACAAGAAGAAGGCCGGCCTCTGGTCTCTGGTCATGGCAGGAAGCAACAGTCCATCGACAGTTTCTCCTCCCGGAAATGGCAGAGGCCATATTGTCTGGTTGCTGGCTGATGTCGAGAATCTTTTCGCTGTGTAGCATCAGCATCCTCTCTGCAATCTCCCACGGGAACTAGAAACCTTTGCCAGCATGGCGGTGCCATCAGAGCAAAATATCAACAGAGCAAGTGCTCAGTACTGGGAGCTTCTACCGTGGCTCTCCTATCTTGCCATCCCACAATCGTTGACTTTGATGACTGGGGAATTGGTCCAGCTGCTGCTGGAGAGTTACCTTCGGCATGCGGATATTGCGATCACACTGGCGCGAATAGTACGAGAAACCTCGCAGGTTGTTGTCAGGAAGATGCTCACTGCACCAACCAGCAAGTTCGTTACTGAGCAAGTGCGGATGGAGAAAGGTGCCGATAAAAGGAGTTGAATCTATGTCGACCCGTGATCTGGCATTGCTGGCAGTTGGGAAGGAACGACGACATTAGATCTCTATTGCCTGATGTGAGAAGCACCGTTTCGGTTGCCAAACTGCACCGAGCCACAATGGGTCGAACGGATTCGGCCAGCGGACTCGACCTGGGGGGACGCTAGTTGCCAGTGGCTGGTGCATGCGTGGCGTCGTTGAATTCGCAGACACTTATCTGTAGTGACTGGGCACCTACACTATCTAGGTAGTTAGATGGATAAGTTGGGTGCTTCCCCAATTATTTCGCACCGAGTGCACGTAATGCTACTGATACATCAATTGCTCATCTCCTCCATCGTCAAGCCCGGGATGCTGAAGGGGCACGTTGAGTTGCAATATTACTTCCAATCATGCTTTGTCAGGACTGGAAATCTACTGGCTCGATTCTCAAATGCTCGGTCATCAGGGGTGATGTGTGCGGGACCCGATCTGGCCAGTGGCCACCACCACTAGGCAGGCTGAGAGCCCCACATAAGCTATTTTTAGGAGTTTGCCCCTCATTCTCTCGATGATGCAGCTCGTCTTCAGCATTGTCACAGGATACCACAACCCCGCCTTCATCGTCTTGCACCGGCCCTGGCAGGGATGGAGATGCCGTCACAAGAGGTATCGCGACAAGAGGAGCTCGGGCTGGAGTGGTACTTATTCATTTTGTGAGCATGGGACCTGAGGAAACGAGGTGGGAGCGCAATGTGCCTGTAGCCCTCGTCCGGGACTCGGTACCGCGCGTTCCTTGGACAATTGAGCCAAGGCCCTCTTCCCCTCTAGCCAACATTGAAAATCATGCATGGGATGGGGTTACGGATCTCGAATGATCTGGCCAGTCCTGAGCGCCGCCTGGTTCCCAAAGAGGGGCAACTCCTGCCCCAGCCTTTCCCTTCACGGACGAGTGCTCTTCGATTATCGGCGCGCCGTGGCCCCAGCCCTGGGCCCCTCAGCGATCTTCACGGGATGCCATGGCATGGCCTTTTGCTCCACGGCGTCCCCCCTTGGCCCTTGACCCGCAGGTGATAGGGCCAGAGAGAGTTTGGGAGACGTCTTTTCTTTGTTAAGGAGAGTTGAGAAAGCCCGGGCTCTCGGCTTTTGCGAAAATTCAGCCCAGTTGATCCCGTCCCACGCGTCCATTTCCGTCCCCCATCTTCGCCTACCATCACCTGGTGCCCTGCCCGACCCTACCTCTCTGCCTTTCCATCTACCGCATCCCGCTTCACTACCTCGTACCTCATCGCAATATCTTCACCTGCCTCTTGCTGCCGACCGATAGGAGCTTCACCGATCCGCCAACCAAGTCATTCCCTCCTAGTAGTAGATTGTCGTCGGACCCCTCGTGCCCCCCCCTCCCTTTTTTTTTCTCCCCCAGGTATAGGTACCCGGCATTGCATATCCTGCTTACCATCCTGCCCATCTATCTGGTAGTCCCCAGGCTTGCGCAGTCCGGCGGCGCCAGCGCCTCGGTACTTGCGTTTTGCTTTGACCAGGTCCTCTTGTTAGCGAGCGATACACACTCTTCCCCACAGCAGAGAACAGTTGGTCGCTTGCGACAGGACAGAAAAGAATATTCGTTCTCGGGTCGAACGCGCGGAAAAGTCTGACTGCTTCCACTACCGCCGCTCCTCGCCTGTACGCTGCTATCTATCTCACCTTCTATTCGGCCCACCCCGAAACGGGGGCTTTTACCCGCGCTGCTAAGACAAAGGCCACCGGAGCAAAGACCCCACTCGCCCACTCGGGACTGTCGCGCCGACTCCCTGCCAGTCAACCACCAGCGTCTCCGCCGGCTCCAGACGTCTCTACACGAGCCCGAGCCCGCCGCGCTCCGGGCATCATCTCTACTCGTTTGTCGAACCCCCAAACGAGCCAGGCGGAGTGGTAACCAGACAGACTCGCGATTATAAGGAGAAATCCCACCCACTAGCCCTTCGACTTCGGCAGGAAAGTTTGCTCAGGGTTCCAACATGTCACCACCCTCAGACAAGCCCGCCATGCCGGGCGAGGCAGAGCCCCTAGCTGTGGTCGAGACACCTACATCGCCCTCGTCAGGCCTGGCGCTCTCACGATTCGAGTTCGAGACAGGCAAGGGCAACGAGGGTACAAAGATTCTGATGGTAGAGTGGGACGGCTTGGCCGGGCAGGCACCACTGAGCGGAGACAGTGACGGTGAAAGGGAGAGGAAGACGGAAAGCAGCAGCAGTATTGCCAGGTATTGGGACATCTCGTGGGAGGGTAAGCCGGCGGCCGTGTTACACGTTCGTGATACCGACACTACGGCCAGCAGCGGTATCAGCAGTGGAGATAGCCACCGTGTATACTTTCTTCTGCCGCCCGGGGCCGCGGTGCCGGCTCTCGTCACCATTGCACCAAAGGCCAGAGACAGCAAGGGTGATAATGGGGTGCCGGCCTTTTCGGTCCTGCGCACCAAGCCCATGCCGGCGATATTCCCCGCGCAGCTGGGCGGTGCTGATAAGGCCGGTCGACGGGGTGTGCTCCACACGATATGGGCAAGGAAGCGGCTGGCCGAACTAGAGTCCGAGATTGCGGCCGAGATGAAGGAGAACGGCGAGAGTGTGGGGCTTGAGATGGCGATGCAGGAGCGCTTGTGGATTGTGGATCACTTCGGCCTCGCACCCGAGAACGGGCAGGGTGCGCCTGTCCCGGCCGCCTTGCTCATCCCCCAGACCCCCATCAGTCCCACCAGCCCGAGGAGTCCGATAGGGGGAAAGCTGGGAGAAAAACTGCGGGGTTTAAAGCTTGCAACAAGTCCTTCGGAGCTTGCCGCCGCCACTCAAGGTACGTCCGTATCACAGATACGAATGACAGTGAACCAAGGAGAAGAAAAAAGAGGTGAAGGAAATCCAGCCAGTATAGAGTGGGGAAACAGGATTTCATGAGCAAGTGTGACTGACATGCACCACTTTCCTGCAGCTGCAAAGACTGCCCCGGCAGTTCCGGGCCCGCTCCTCCCATCACTCAGTCGACCTTTCCCCAAAGACACCGGCAACGGCGGAGTTGCTTCGCTCGACGCCATTGTCGGCAACCAGTTTCCGCCAGTTCGCGGCCCATGCGGCGATGACAATACCGAGGAGGACCTATTTGCGCTGCCCATGAGTCCGCGCAGTCCAGAAATGAAGAGAAGCCCCTTCAGTCTGCTTTAATCGGCGGCGATAATATATTTTGGCCTTTGAACAGGATCTCTGGCCCAAGAGTTTTCTCTTTTGGGGCTGCATGCAAGCAAATGACCATTCCTCCACCCTGCACACATGTATGCTCATGCGATAGCCCGAGAGATATTTGCGCGCGCTGGGACATAGTTGGGGAAATTAAACAACAGAAGTTACTGCAAGACAGAGCGATCTTCCTATGCGCAGAATGAACGAACCCTTTGGCAGCCACCAAGCATAGCAAGGTGTTGGGTTGGGTTTCTTTACCGATATCAAATCTCACCACGGTCACCTATTGTTGCTGCCGTAATTCAATACTCCATGGATAGCCTTTGCTCCCCTGTGTCCCATCGCTATTGGTGTGATAGTCCCCCAATTTCGTGTAGAAACGGTCTAGCATTGGGCCGTTTATAAGTTCAGACACCCGCTAACAGACCAAGACTGTCAACGACCCAAGGACCTAGCATACTTTCGTATGCGTCAATATCTGAAATCCGTGACTAGATTGACAATCCGTGGCGCAGGAGGAAATTACTTCCATCCCATGACTACCCATTTTGTAAACCCCTTCCATGCTTAGCACAAATACGTCGTCACCTCCACCCTCCAACCCGACCTTCATCCCACCTATCCTTCCTTTCCTGTCTCTGATAATAAAGCTTCTTAGCCTCCCTATACCTCCTCACCCAGTCACCAACCTCCCTCTCCGTCGCTTGCGACCCATCCCCGCTCCCCTCCAGGAAGCTCTCCTCCAGCGCGACACACACCCCTTCCTGTTCCAGCACCCCCTGGTTCAATCGCTGGTACAGACTTGCTGGTGCAAAGGGCGCCAGTACATGATCCATTTCTGCCTGCTTCGCCCGCCATTGCCTATCCAGCGCGTGTGTCGACAGCAGTTGTGCCTGCGTCGCCGAGCGCTGGTGCGCCAACCGCGCTTCGAGGTCGGCTAGGTGCGCGGCGTGCTCCATGTTCTCAGCTAACGCGGCCTGGAGGGTCTCGTGAGACGCGCGCAGCGACAGATGGATTGTCTGGGGGGAGTGGGTCAGGGCGGAGAGAAGCGCTGGGTCCGAGAGGATGTCGGCGAGGTCTTGCTTTCTAGAGGGAAGAAGCGAATTATCAGCGGTGTGGTTTGCACAGCAAGACATAGGGAATGGGGGGGTACGATTTATCCTGGAGGAATTTTGGGAGCCATTGGTCGCCAGGATCTGGGATGGGGTTGGGCTGTTCGGCAGGAGTTCGCCGCCATGTATCGGCGGGGAGCTCCCCGTGAACCTTGCCTTCAGGCAGCGGCAGCGAACGTGGGGATTGTGTTCTGGAAGGTGTGCTTATTCGGCTTGCTGGCTTTGGGGGTGGTGCAGGCGGCGTATGGGAATACATCTTGTTCTCGTGGTTGAAAGCTTCGTGAACTGGAAAGTTGTGGTGGTTGCTAATCGATTGTAATACGTAATAGGCCCCTCCCCTGTAGGGTGGGGCGACGGATAGTAACTAGGGACGTGTACGAAGTACCTGTCCAACGGTTCGGGATCTCTAGAGTCTTGGCGGGCTTGGATGCACCTTTTGAACAGGAAACCAGGGAGAAATTTCCGTGCTTTTCTACACGTACGCTTGTTACATTCTTGGCCCAAACTGTAATTGTTGCACGAACCGTGTACTCTCGGGGCCTCTCGAGAATAAAGCCTTTGTGCCCTCACCCAGCCAGACCAAACTGCAAACACCGAAAGTATGCACCTGAATCGCCAGTTTTCAACCTATCGACCTATTCTTGATCAAACAACATCTAGATAAAGACCTCGGCGGGTCTAGGCAACAACATACGCCGAGTTTTACACAGCCATGAATTCCTCACACACCTAGCTACCTTCGTGCTTACCAGATTAGTCAAGCTGGACATAGTTGGCTGGGAAGAGTCCCGAAGCGCCATTGTAGTGTCCGAACCACCAATCCTCATCGGGGAACTCTAAGTTAGTAATCTTTGCGCCCTCCGGAAAGCTCAATTCTACAAGCACCTATCAGCACAATTCACAACAGGGGTTACAGAAAACATTGACTGACCGTTGTCTTCGGCAGCTTCGTAATCAAACTGAGCGGTTGCCGTATTGCCGCCTGCTGGCGGCTTCGGTTCCGGTTGGGTCGGCGGCAATGCAGGAACTGGAGTTGGCGCTTGCTGGGAGACTGCTGGAGCTGGCGCGGCCTCATCATCGTCAACAAGTTCAACATAGTTGCTTGGAAAGAGGCCGCTTTCGCCCTGAGAGTTGGTACCCATCCACCAGTCATCGTCGACCATCTGAATATTGGTGACGTATTCGCCCTCCCGAAGCTCGATCTCGTTATCCTCGGCTTTTTCGTAGTCGTATTGAATAAGGGCTCGTTTGCCATCTGATGCGGTGCTGGTGGCAGGGGCGCCACCGATAGACTGGCTAGCAACGACTGCGGCAGTCTCCCGGGGATCCTGGATTTCATCCTCAGCTGGGAGGTCCTCCTCCTTCGGCACCCCAGGAATTGGCACGGGCCGAGCTGTCAGTCTCTCGGCCGGGGGCTCGATCTCAGGCACCGAGCTGCGGGCGACCGGTACTGCCACCCGGACAGGCGAGGGTGGTTCGGGCTCCTCCTCTTCGTCCTCCTCTTGGTTCGCAGCAGCAGGTCTGGAGGGTAGCCCGGGAAGTGCAAACCCCCCAACCGGGCGACTGTCGGTTGACAGTGGTGGCGGCGCAGTTTCGAGCCCAGAAGATGGAACACTCGGAACTGACCAAGAAGCACTGCCTATCGGGGCCGTGTCTTTGAACCTGTCGCGTATAGCAGAGACACCGCCGGCCGGAGATGAAGGCGCTTCAGGCTCTGAACGATCTGTTCCACCGGTTTTTTGAGTCTCTACACCACCACGGCCAAAGTTTGTGGTCTGAACAGGCGCCCAGCTCTTCCCGCTATAACCACTTTTCCACTCGCTGCCACTCTTCTGGGCTGTGACAGGAGAGGCCATAGGGGGAGTAATTGTAGATCCAGCGCCGCCGCCTTGTTTAGCCTTCTTTTCGGCCCAGATCTGGGCAGGTGTCTTGCCTCCTTGGTCGGCAAAAGTCCGGCTTGCAGCGCCAACTGGGGGCGGCGAAACAGCTGGGGCCGTTCCGAAGCCGAGTCCGCCCGGAACCGGAGCCTTGGTACCAGTGAAGGGTGTGCCTCCAAACTTTTTGGCAACTTTGGGTTTCGGCAACTCAACCAACCGCTCCGACTGGGTGAACGCAGCCGTTCGCTCAGCCAGGCTCTTTGATTGTGTGGGCTCCTCCACTGTCTCCGTAGGCCGCTGGGCTCGAGCCCGAATAGCGGAAATATCCACTTTCCCGACCGGCTCATAAGCACCCTTTACAAGGGTCGGACGGTCGTCCTGCGTATTCCTGGCTTGGGCGCGAAGGGCAGCGATATCGACCTTTCCAACCGGTTGATATCCGCCCTTTACAACGTCGCCGGGCCTCTCTTCTTGCTTTGACGGCCCATTGAATCGAGAGTCGTCTTTATTTTGTCTCAGATCGGCCAGATTGACTTTAGTCGGTTTGTAGGCAGATTCCACCTTTTCGATCTGGGTTCTTGTAACTGGCGGCGCATCCGCGCCCCACCCATCATCGTCCACGTTTTCCTGGCGGCGGTTGCGTGCCGCGACAACGGGGTTAAAAGCGGACCCGGAGCTAGACGTCGTCGGCGTGAAAACAGGCTTCTTAGCAACCGGGGGTGGTGCAGCCGCGGGCAAGGGCGCGGAGCCTCCTGCAGTGTACCTGGCTCCGGAAGCATCTGCGACCTTCTGTACGATAGACTCGGGGGATAGATCGCCGTCGAAACGCGCGGTGATCTGGACATGATAGCCGTGTAGTACCTTGGCCACGGCAGCAACATGACTTGTGAAGTAACCTTTGGTACGCTCTGGGACACCGCCACCACACCAAGCAATAAGGACGTTCTTGGGGAGCGCAGTGTTCGGATCCTTAACCTTGACGAAGGCAAATTGAATGCGGCCTTCGTTAAAGTCCTCAATAAGGTCGGCAAGCTCGCCATCTGCAGTCAGGTAGCTCAACGTTAGCCACTTGTACTCATGTCTTTCAAGCAACGCAAAAGATTAAATGGCGGGGCTTGTTACCCACCTCCAGTGCTCTCAACTTTCAAAACACTCTCTTTAGCGGCGCTGTCCTGGAAGGCGTTCAGTAACGGGGCTTGAACAGAGAATAGTGCCCATTGCGCGAAGGTCGGAGAGCTCGAAGACAAAGCGGGGCTGTTGACGACGCCTTGATAACTGCTCCTGATTGACGGTCCATTGATAGACAGGTTTAGGGATGCCATTTTTGCGCGAGTCTGACCGGATGCCAGTCCTATGGGCTTCTTTGGAATCAACGAGGCAAATGCCCGGAGGGAAAGGCGAAAGCACAGAGAGTGGTGACTATCTTGGAGTTCAAGACTGGGCAGTTGGGGAAGTTGGCTGACGAAGTTGGGAATCTAGGTGGAGCTTTCAGAGAGGCTGTGCAGTGACTTGAGCCCCGCACCTACGCAGCTCAGGGGTCGCTCAGTGCGTGCTGAGGACGCTGTGGCGCGGCTGTGATGACAGCCAAGGCTCGAGAGTGCGCCATCGGCCTTGGCGATCTCGGACCGTCATGTTGCTCCATCTTCGGTCGGAAGAATCCATTAAGGTCAAAACGTATTCAGAGTATCAACTTAGTATCAACTTCCTTCTACAAACATTCACTGGAGATGCGGTCTTCGAATGAAAGAATTGACTGGAAGCAGATGCCTATGGAGCCTGAAAGACCGACACCCCGCTGTGACATCTCAGGACGAATCGACTTGACCCATTTGACTCGAAACTAGACTCGGAACGCCAACAAGATCCAGAACCTGCACCAAAACTATCTGAAATGCACCTCCGATACAGTAAGCATCTGAGATTAACAGCACTCAACACAACACTCGCAGCAGTCGGCACAACACTCGCACCCCTCTTCACACAGGAAACAGCAACACATTGCCGCTAGACAGCCCTGAAGGCAGCCACCGCTCTTCTTCTTACGAGGCGGAGGTTGCTGTTGATATTGCATCGGTGCTTGGGGGGGGTAGTAGCCTTGCGGTTGAGGAGGGCCGCCATAGGACTAAGAGGCCGGTTAGTAGATGGATGAAAGCACGCAATGCTTCTGACATAGCAGAAGTCTCACGAATCGCACTCACGGGCTGAGGGTATTGGGGCTGGCCTTGAGGGGCGTAGCCGTGCGGAGGAGCTGCGCCTTGCTGATAGTATTCCTGGGCAGACATTTTGGAGGCGGCACAGTGGGACGTAAAAGATCAAGGTCCGCAACGGCTGGTCGGTCTGTTGTTTCAAGCAATGAAACTCCTAGAGAATAGTCGGCAAGTCGGAGCGCCAAGATTTGGTTGCGTTGCGGGAGCGAATTGAGAAACTGGATAGGTTGCGAAGTACGGGAGCGGAGAACTGAATAGGAAAAATGGATGGCTGGGTAAAGACGCAGAGGGGCACTGGGAGAGGATAAATCGGCAGCGGGACAACTAAAATACCACCTGGGACCTGCCTCCTTAGGTACCTTAGCCTTTTCAGCCGACCGTCTTCGTCCAAGAGAGCACGAGAAACGTGTGGCAAGAACGAGGCAGCTAGGACATGCTAAAGCGACACGGCCACGGCCAGTGCATCTGGGCTGAGGAGTCCGGAAATGGGGCGAGCACAATAGCCACCAATTACTGACCTTGCGGGTGTGGTATTACGCCGATGTCTTTACAGCCAGCTCAGCGAGGAAAGAAGGACAATGCTTCTTCCGTGTCAGGAACCTTGCTATCCACGTGCTATCTAGGCCAATTCTGCGGATGTTTGGAATGCTTTGCAAATGTCGGTCAAGCTGGGGACCACACCGTCGCTGCACGTGCCACCGATCGAAATGACGCAACGCGTATCCGTCCAATCGTTATACCCCACTCGTCGAGCGTTTTGCTGGAGGGGCAAACCGCAAAGCTAGGTCGCCGTCTAACTCCCGTCTCCGATATTTTCCAACGTCGATGAATGTGCCAACTCTCGGACCGTTTCAGTGGACGAAACTCTTGCCACCGCCATCATTTCGATCGATTTCAAGACACACCCAACACCTGTGAATTCTCGTGGTCACGGCTCGAGCAACTCTTTCCACTCTGCCTTGAGCGCAAAAGTTGCCCCGCACCATGTCAACGGTCAAAGCTATCACCAGCCTTGACAGTTGGGCACAACACTTGGCCTCACTCCCTCCGACGGTGCTGTTGGTTATATCCTTCCATGCACCATGGGCGGCCCCATGCGCCCAGATGGCGGATGTCCTATCGACACTGGCAAGCGAGTATCCCATCACCGAACCCGTGTCTACCTCGTGGGTGTCGATCGATGCTGAAGAGTTATCTGAAATCAGCGAGACCTACAATGTGACTGCCGTGCCGTTCCTTGTCCTAGTCCGGGATGGGCAGGTGTTAGAAACTGTCAGCGGCAGCAGTGCAGTGAAGGTGCGCAACGCGATTGAAAGTCATGCAAAGCAGGCGGCGATCCCCGGGATAGCAGGCGGCGAGCAAACGGCAAACGGAACCAACAACAGTGGGGCAGCATATATCGAAGCCAAGGACAATGAGACTACCCCCGAAGATCCAGAAAAGAAGAAGGAGGAACTCTTCAAGCGGCTTGGCGATCTAGTGAAAGCTGCACCGGTGATGCTGTTCATGAAGGGCACGCCGAGCGAGCCTAAATGTGGCTTCTCCCGCCAGATGGTTGCCATTCTCCGGGAGAACGCCGTCAAGTACGGCTTCTTCAACATTTTGGCCGACGACGAAGTGCGCCAGGGATTGAAGGAATTTGCAGATTGGCCTACCTACCCTCAGCTCTGGGTTGATGGAGAGCTGGTGGGTGGTTTGGACATCGTATGTCTCTTTTCTGGAGCTAATTGGTCCGTCTTGCTAACCAGATCGTTTAGGTAAAAGAGGAGCTGGCGGGCAACAGCGATTTCTTTGCGCCATACAGCGTCAAGGCGAACGGTGAAACCCCTGCAGCGGCTTGATTTTGCGTCGTTGGGCTCCGTGGATCCCAGGCTATATGTCAGGGCTGTTGTGCCTCTCACCAACTCAGGCGCTAAGGACATGGGTATGAGTTGTTGCTGTCTGAGGCCGGGGCGCAGGTCGGATCTTGGAGCAAGAACCCCCCCGCAGAGCGGTACTTTTTAAGGGGATGCCGTTTCCGGCGGTTATCTTCTATCAACTGCAGTAGTTTGCTGGACTTCTGGCAATGATGATCCCTGTATCCTACACTCCACAGCCTAACGAGCAAGATGTTGGTGGTGTTCTGGTGGGGGCAGCATTGATGTCAGCGTGGGATGTTCGCGCTTGACGAGGTTAGACTTCTATGCAAAGAGTTGCGTTAACTTGAGAAAGGAATTTTCCCTCGTCCTCGGCGTCAAGAAGCCATCTTAGGCCAGTGTGGTGTCGTGTGCTCCTGTTTCCCCATCAATACCGCCCACGGAGCTCTCACGCAAACAAGTTAAGGGGAGGGGGGCTTTTTATTCAGCTTTGCAAGCACAGGGTACGAAGTAGCTGCAGATGACTCACTGCGAAGGATGGTTGTAATCAATAAGCTGCAGGATGAATCCGAGAACCTTCCGCGTTGCCGGCGGGCTGCAACAGTGCGGTCACGCAGGAGGGGCACGAGCAGGTTTCCCTTGGCGGGGCAGCTTCCGTTGACGATCCGCTTAACGCCGGACCACCATACGCAGGAGCTCCAAGGCCCCGCCTCACAGGTGCCGATCACACCCAAGGCTTGCCCTGCACGAAGTACTTGGGCCTGGAAATCGCGAAACCAACGTGCGTGCGACGGCGAGGGGACGACGACTCTTCCACTTGACATCCATATTTGTCGCGACCTGCCGCGCAGCTCAAATTACCTATCGTCCCAGCGCGCATACGTACTTCTTCTGCCCGCATCCATCCATGCTCCGTACATCATTCTTTGTTTGTCGAAGCCGGTAGCATCATCTTCTTTAGAGTAAGCCGCTCGCCTGCCTGGTGCTTGGTGACGTGATGGTAGTCGCCGTTTTGGATGCCTAGCTTCTCCAAGACTGCCGACTAACGTCGCAACCAAGCCACAGACGTATTCGCTCGAGCAACATCTCCCACATTCTTGGAACTGCTGGCACAGTTTTGCAGGGCTCCAGGGTCGTGAACTCCTCTCAACTCGTCGAAAAGCAACCCCCTGCGACGTCACTTCACAGCCGAGGCGACCGAAAGCCAGAAGCAAGACCCAAGAACGCAGTTCAAACCATCCAATTACACGAGGATGGTACAGTGAATAGCCAAGAAAGAGCAACGCTTAAAATCGATTTTGTTCCCCCCATCACCACAACAACGTTCATATCTTATGAACAAGATCAACGAGTCGTTGGCGTAGCGTCTCATTCGACTCTTCGGGCACCCAGCAGAGTGAAAGTCAGAAATCCAGCAATGACAGCCTCACCAACTTCTGGTACGCCATCATCGGGCGGTCGCTCGCCAGAAGAGCAATTCCGAGTTGTGCGGAAGAGGAACCGAGTCCCTCTAAGCTGCTATCCCTGCCGGACGAGAAAGTAGGTTGTTTCGTTCGCGGTGCGCCTAAATTCTGGTGTTCTTGCTAATTCGCTGACCATATCTTTCACAGGTTGTAAGTTGTGGCCTGTGAATTCCTGAATACATGCTTAGTACTTACAGCAGACAGAAAATGCGACCGAAGCCATCCGTGTAGCAACTGCACCAAACGTGAGGGAACTGATACGCTAGCCTGTTCATATGCGACTCCGTCGTCCCGCAAACGGAATCAGGGCCAGGGAAACGGGACCCCCGATGATATGCAAAATCGCATCGACCGACTTGAGGGGTTAGTGCTCTCGTTGATGCACGGAGGAGCGAACATTGATGCTCCTTCGGCAGCTGCTGCCGCCAGTGTCAAGGCGCCGGGGACAGGTGCCCCTTCAACCACAGACAGTGGCTCCTCGGCCCGGGTCGATGTGGGTGACGAGGGTGCGATGCATGACGATGATGAGGACAGTGACGATGACGACGACGGCCTCACGAATTCCCTTGGGATGCTGAAAGTTGATGCAGACAGAGGGAAGTCCATGTATATTGGACAGACGCATTGGCACACGATTCTCGCCGATATCGCCGAGGTCAAGAACTACTACATAAATCACAAGAGGGACCTGGAGAAAAGTTACGAAAAAGTACTGCTAAGCAAGCCGCCAATGGCTCGAGACGGACCTACGTTTCTCTTGGGCGCTACCCCAGCGACAGAGGTCGAACTACGGGCAGAATTACCCCCGAAATCGACTGTGTTGACCTTGTGTGGGAGATATTTCAACTCGATGGACAACGCTGTGAACATCATCCACGCGCCATCTTTCCACCAGGCTCTACGAAATCATTGGCAGGATCCATCCAAGTCACCAATCATGTGGCTAGGCCTTTTGTATTCGGTCCTTTCCTTGGCAATGCTGAGCTACTACAAGGTTGGCGATGAGCCGCCAGAGTGGAAAGGCAGAACATTGGAGTTGGCGGCTGAGTATCGACTGCGAACGGTGCAGTGCTTGATCACGGGGGATTATACACGGCCAGCAGAGTATACTGTCGAGACCATGATGTTATACGTATTTGGCGAGTACTCGTCTCGCTGGGATGCCGATGTGGGTTTGTGGCTGATCACATCGCTGGCGGTGAGGATAGCGTTTCGGATGGGATATCACCGCGATGCCAAGTGGTTTCCATCCATCACTCCGTTCCAAGCTGTAAGTTTGCACTTCCCGCACCAGGGAGTCGAGAGCTAACGATGAGCCAAAGGAAATGCGACGACGAGCATGGGCGCTTGTCAGGCTAGCAGATGTTATATTTTCACACCAGGTCTCATTGCCCAATATGATATACGAGAATGACTGCGACACGCAGTTGCCTCACAACCTATTTGACGAAGAGTTTGGGCCGGATACCAAGGTGCTCCCACCGTCGCGACCTAATGCAGAGCCAACTCCCATCAGCTACATGATCGCCAAGGTCAAGTTGTGTTTGGAGCTAGGTAACATCTTGCAGGCAACAGGCAGGGTCAAAAACCACGTTCACTACGATGAGATTCTCCGGTTCGACGCGAAGCTGAGGGAGATCAAGGCTGAGTTGCCGCCGCATCTTAAACTTCAGCCGATTGAGGGCACGCATGACCCGCTAACGCTGGTGATTTCGCGATTTAACCTCGACATTCTATATCTGAAGATCATATGTTTGCTGCATCGAAAATATTTGTCGCGGGCGAGACACAACCCTAGATACGAGCACTCGCGGCGGAGCGCCATCGAGGCATCATTGGAGACGCTGCGTCATCTTTCAACCCTCCACCGTGAGTCTCAACCCAACGGGCGGCTACGGTCGATCAGGTGGTTTGTCCTCTCGATTGCGACCAAGGACTTCCTTCTCCCAGCCATGCTCATTGTGTTGGATCTGCACTTTGACGACGAAGCCAGGAGGTCTGGCGAGCGCAGAGATTTGCACAATCTACAGTTTTGGACCCAAGAACAGCGACAAGAAATGGTTAGCAGTCTGGAGCTGACGCGCGACATCTGGAAAGGTCTGGCTGAGAGCTCGAATACGTCAATGGAGGCGGTGAAGGCGTCGAATATCCTAGAAGTCATGTTACAAAAGCTCAAGAGACCTTCAGGCGCGGGCGGCGAGAATGGCCAAACTAGCAGGGAAGCACCGACGCAGCCATTATTCACTGGGGAGGAGATGCAACCGGAACATTCGGCAGCGATGACGTTGAACATGTTGTCAGGCGGGGTTATGGCAGTGCCTTCCGCGGTGACAGATACGATCCAGAGTCCGGGAGGAACTACATACACGGGCTTTGACATGGGTCTTGGGTCGTCGGCGTCAGGCTCAGGCTCAGGCATGACACCAGACTTTGGAAACGATACTACAATGATTGGAGGCGAAGGGCCAGCGTCGCCGTTTACGTCCATGTTCAACGGCATGACGGGCAATGGAATGGACTTTACAGCGAGCTTCGACTGGGTAAGCGGTTCCCGCCATGGGTGTTGCATGTTATCGGTCCGTCACTGATCAAAGTAGGATTCATTCGAGAATTATACGCAGACGGTCAACTTTGGGCCTGACCAGTCTTTGCAGTTCTTCTCGGGAGGTGGAGACGCATCGCAGCAACAGGGAGGAACGGATACCACTAACCTGTTTTCATTTAGTGATCCTAATGTGCTGGGACCTAGCTGAATTGAATGGTGGACAATTTCGAAAAACAGGGGAGGAACGAGTTGACGACGTGGATGATGATGTTTCGGGACTCGAAGGCAAAGCGGTGTGTACATTACATAGCAGAGATTTGATAGAGTGCCCTCCCACCTCTCACACTTGGGTTTTCGGGGTCTGCTTTATCCTGGGACAACAACGTACTGAATTCAATGGCTGTCTCCAATTGCCGTGTCTTCCCCACGGTTGCACCGGGCTCGGGACATCGCTAGTGCATTCGGGCCTTCTGCATCACCGCATTCTGAGGCTCGTTGGAGCCGGGCGCGGTGTCAAACGGGCGTGGTTACCGCACTGGGGGTCTTGGCCGCTGGGGTGTAAGTTTCCAAGGCACTTCTCTGCAGCATCGCTGTGAGAATGACTTTTAAAACCCAGCCCGCCTTGAGACCCCCATGGGGAAGAAATACAATGCCGGCCCGATTGGGTCCACAAAGGTGTCGGCGCTTCCCCGCGTTGACAGGTTCGGTATGGTACTCTGCCGTCAGGTCGGTCAAGTCGATTGCGTGGTGGTTGAGGTGACAAGCCGAATCCTGAGGACAAGGCGATCCGGGTAAATCCCATGCCTAGGTACCTAGGTAGGTAGGTGGCTGTCAGTATATACATGTACGAAGGTGATGTTCTCACATGTTTTGTACGACTATAAGGTACATGATTGCCGGTCCTATAATCTGCCAGCTGATGTTGGAGAGAGAGAGGGAGAGGGAGAGGGAGAGAAAGGAAGAGAGAGATTCGTTTTCGTATGTCAGTAGTGAATCAACGGCCGGATTCTGGCATCAACACTCACCCACCACCATGCTCGTCCTCCTCCTCCTCTTCCTTCTCTTCCTCCTCACCTCGGCCCTCTCAGCTTCCGAATGGCGCGCCCAATCCATCTACCAAGTCGTCACGGATCGCTTCGCTCGAACAGACGGATCAACTACGGTGCCCTGCGATGTCGTCGTGGCCGACTATTGCGGAGGTACTTGGCGCGGTCTGATAGATCGGCTGGATTATATACAGGGAATGGGATTCACGGCCGTGTGGATTTCACCGGTGGTGAAGCAGATTGGGGGGAACACCAGGGATGGGTGCGTTTTTTTCTTCTTTTTTTCTTCTTTCTTCTTTCCTTCGTTATTGTTCTACCAACCTACCTATTTTACTTTTTCTTTTGTTTTCCATTGATACCTGTCCCTGCTCGAACTAGATGGTTTTGTTTGTTAATATCATAAGCTGACGAGAACCATACAACTCTTCTTTACCGGATACAGTTCCTCATACCATGGATACTGGGCGCAGGATATCTGGGCACTAAACTCTAGGTTTGGAAGTCATGATGACTTGGTTGCGCTTTCGGATGCACTGCATGCAAGGGGAATGGTGCGTTTCCTCCTTCTCCCTCGCTTCTCTCTAGTGAAGAGAGAAAGAGAGAGAGAGAGGCCTTGATCCTTAGGGGTTGAGGAGAACCAATCTGATTAGGCACTCGCTGATAATTCTAGTATTTGATGGTTGATGTAGTGACAAATCACATGGCACACCGGGGCTGTGGTGACTGCGTCAACTATAGTCTCCTTAAGCCGTTTTCATCAGTACGTTTTAGATGTCGGTGTGTTGCGAAAGTTTAGGGTTGACAGCCACTCTGCGAGCTCCAGCCATCGTATTACCATCCGTTTTGCTTCATAGACAACGCAAACCAGTCGTCGATTGAGACGTGAGTTTCATTTCGTGTTCTTGACAAACTGGACACATCTGACAATCTGGCAGATGCTGGCAAGGGAGCAATACCGTCAGGTGGAGGACCCAAGTTTTTGTCTTAACATGTATCAGCTACCTCTCTGACTAATGTTCGCGACTTACAGCTTGCCAGACCTGCGTACCGAGGAGTAGGCACCTCGCAAATCCCCCAGAAGCAGCGCCGCTAATAACCCCAGTGCTGAAGTGAGACGAGTTTGGAATGACTGGATCGCCACAATGGTATCAAGATACAATATGTACACTCACCCCCTCAATCATAGCCAGCCAAACGCTTCCGTGCAAAACTAATGTTCCCAAGCGACGGCATCCGCATGGATAGCGCCAAGCACGTAGAGACATCGTTCTGGGTGAGATTTCGACAGGCAGCGGGTGTGTACATCCTCGGCGAGGTCTACCATGGCGATGCCAGCTATGTCATGCCCTACCAGCGATATCTCGACGGCGTGACAGACTACCCGAGTTACTACTGGATTTTGCGAGCATTTCGGTCAGCGAGTGGGAGCATTGGAGAGTTGGTAGCGGGCCTAAATGCCCTCAAGAACGGCGGTGCGTATTTGTTGCCCTATTGCTTTGTTGCACCTACCTGCCTAGCTAGGTAGCTAAGGTACCTAGGTAGGTAGGGTTCAGTGCTGACAATCCCCAGCCCAAGACACCAGCCTGTATGGGTCATTCTTGGAGAACCATGATGTCGAGCGGTTTCCGTATTTTACCAAGGATATGGTCAGTATCCCTTGCTCCTTGCCAGAAAGGGAGAAAGAAAAAAAACCTAACAGATATCTCAGTCTCTAGTCAAAAATGTAAGAAGCTCAAAAATATTCTGCGACAACAACAACGACTAACAAACCAGGCCATCACCTTCACCATGCTCAAGGACGGCATCCCCATCGTCTACCAAGGCCAGGAACACCACTTTTCCGGAGCTGGCGTCCCGCTCAACCGCGAAGCCCTCTGGCATTCGGGCTACTCGACAAGCTCCGAATTGTACCAGTGGATTTCCCGATTAAACCGGATTCGCTCCTGGGCTCTGTCCAGCGACGCCGGATACGCGACATACCGGGCCTGGTCCATTTACTCGGACAGCCGGACCATTGTGATGCGCAAGGGAAATACCGGTAGGCAGACGATTGGCTTGTTTACCAATGTTGGGGAATCCAGTACCGGTATTCCGATTACTCTTGACTCCTCCGTGACTGGGTTTGCCCCCTCGCAGCAAGTGGTTGACATCCTCAGCTGTATGGTTCTCTCTACCAATGCCGCGGGGGATATTGCGGTTATGCTGACGGGGGGGATACCGCGGGTGTTGTATCCCCTAACAGGGTTGAATGGGAGTGGCATCTGTCCGGACATAACGGGGCCGGTGACAACAACTTCTGCGTCGCCAATCTCAACAACCACGTCGACATTGACCGCGGCGACATCGACTACAGCCTCAGCAACAGCAACAGCAACAACGGGTAGGTAACAAATAAGCTTTCATCACCCTCCAACACCCTCAAGGGAATGAACTATTGGCAAGAAAGTTAGCGCTGATATATATATATATGTGTGTGTGTGTGGCAGCAGCTACTACTCCATCCTGCACACCAACAACAACCACCGCTGTGCCAATCACCTTTGAAATCCTCGTAACTACCAACTTTGGCGACACTATCAAGCTGTAAGTCTCCCTTTTCCTTCCACCCATCATCACCCCCCGGGCTCTCTCCCAAGATCTATTTCGAATCACACACCACGTGGAGTTCTATTCGACCCAACTTGAGTTCTATTCGACCCCAATTTGAAGTTCCATTCATCTTGGGGACATAGACACCCCATCCCAGTTGGAACATACATATATAGGTACATGATACATGTTCAAGACAAGACAAGACACCCAAGACACACCCAATTCAATCAATACAATTCAAGACATACATACAAATGATACTAAATGACTACCTTGCCCACTAGTACCGGCTCCCATCCCACCCTCGGCAGTTGGAATCCCGCTCTCGCCCTTCCGCTCAGCGCGTCCCGATATAGCCTGGCTAATCCCGTCTGGTTCGTCACGGTACCTCTCCCGCCGGGAGCTGTGGTGGAATACAAGTTTTTGAGGGTGAGCAGTTCGGGCTCTGTAATGTGGGAGGGGGGATGGAATAGGAAGCTGGGCGTGGAGTGTGTGGAGGCGGTAGTGAAGGGGGTGTGGCCCTGATCGATAAATATGTCTTGTTTCCTCGCCGAGATACGTACGTAGTTCCAACCAGTTCCATATTAACCTAAACGTTGTTGTTTCTCGTCGTTGCACAATCATCTCGTCACATCGCAAACTGGCCGGGAGACGTGAACACACAGTGGCAAAAAGAGTATTATGAATGACTTCTTTAGAAAATAAAACCGTCTAACGCATAGCAAGACCCAAAGGCATTGCAGTTGCAGCCTTTGCCTCCCAATACTGTTACAATACAGCTGTGTGGATTATCCGAGGTGTTATTAGAATGCATTTCGCGAACAGTCGGACCTGTTCCATCATGGCTTGCGGACCGCACCCCCTAAAAAAACCAAGGTCTTGTTTTAAGCCGTTGGGAATCTAGGATCGTATTCCTCATAGTATCCCGGGTTCCGGGGCGCGACCCGACTATCTGCCGCGCGAGCGTTATGTCGGCTGTCATGCGGGAAGGACTCTCGGGGCCCGTCAAAATACTGCTCCTGGCCGGCATATTTACCAGCATGACCGGACTGACTATGACTCTGATCCGGGACGTACCTCATCTCGGGTTCGCGTCGGGCAGGCCGCCTGATATAATATTGTCCTCGCTCATCGATAACTTGGACGATCTCGTACGCCTCGACGGCCTGGCGCGGTCGTGGCTGTGCGTGCTCGGCGTGATAGTATGGACTCGGTCGGGCTTCTACCTCGTAGGCCCGATCTCCGGACCGGGGGCGGGGTTGCTCAAAGCGCGTGTCGTCCCAGCGCCGTGCCTGCGCCTCCTCACCCACAGCTGGCGGTGCGTGGTAGCTCTCGTATCCCAAGTCTCGCCTCTCGGCATGTGCTGGTCTCGCGTCAAACGAGGGCTCGCCTTGGTATCTGGGAGCCGGCGCGGTACTTCTACGTTCCGAGTAATAGGAATCCGCCGGTGGAGGCGATCCGGGTCTCTTCGTAGCGCCGTGGCCTTCGTCCAAATGTTTTTCCAACGCTCCCAGCAGACTTGGCTCATCTCGCGCAGGCACGGGTATGGGCGACGGCGGTCCATAGCGTGGCGCCACACCGTTGCTTGATTGTGCCGGCGGAGGGGCATACGGACCACCTCTACCCCCGCTGTTTGCTCCTCCCGACGAGCGTGTGCGGGTATTTTCGGTACGGTCAATTGCCCACACACCCCGGATCTCTTCTTCGTCCTCAAAACTCATCCTGTTGTCAGCGCTACTCTGGTGTCTGCGTCTGTTCTTGCTGTTGCCTCTCCGGCGCCCCTGGTATGTGCTGTGGTCGTTTGCCTGCTGCAGGCCCTGCGGCGTGTTTCGGCCGTTGGAACTGCCTGACGTGTGCATATCCGTCAGTGCTCTGGAATGAGCGTACCCGGACTCGGGGTACCCGTCCGGCCCGCGATTTCCAAGGTGCTGCGGCGCGAACTGCGGAGGCTGGCTAGGACCCAATGGGTTGGCTAGGGGTTGAAAACCGGGGGCGGTCTCCAAGGTATTGCAATCTGCCGAATAGTGACCGACGCCAGGAACGTCTTGTCCTTGAACTGTCACACCGGTCGGCGTGTTAGGCTTTTCCCTCTGGTGTGCGTCTGGAAAGTGCCGATACGAGCCAGCTGCCAGCAGAGCTTGCGGGTCAAAAATGCCAGGGAAAGCATCCGCGACAAGGGATCTTTGATATTCACTCATCGACGGACGAAGTTTCGGCACCTTGTCCTGCTCGACCAAAAACACCATATCCACAGCCCAGTCCAGTGGTGGGCTGCCCTGTACATGCATTGGCTCAATGTGCTTGGACTGGAAGTGATTCGTCAGTTGGGGCAGCGAGAAACTCTTTCTGTCCTCCTGCACCGATGGTGCGTTGCCCAACCCAAGTTGACACGCCTTGCACATGAGACCGTTGATGTTGCGAACTGGTCGCATGTCCTTATTGTTTGACAGGCCGTCGATGAACAAGAGTAGAGGAGGCGCCTCGTAGTATCTTGCCCTGAACCGCTTGATGACATGGTGAATTGTTATGGAAACCCTCGCACTGCCGGGAAGGTCCTTGAGGTTACCCAGTGCTTGCCACACATCGCGGGAATTTCGAGCCACCTCCTCCAGTCTGGCCTGATATCCATCTGGGAATGACTGGGGCGCAGCTGGCGGGTAAGGAGTTGGCGCGTTGCTAGGGTACGGGCCATAGACCGGGTTCAGCGGAGGTGGGTGGTAAGGATGTGCAGGCTCCGCACCGCCTGGGGGATATTGAGCGGCAGAAGGCGGGTAGGGTGGAAAAGGCCCTGGTCCTGGGGTCGTATATGGTGGTTGCTGCCCATAGTTGGGAGGGGGTGGGAATGATGGATAGCCGTTATGTGGTGGATAAGGTTGAGGGGGTGGCGGCTGTTGATAAGGATCGGGATAGGGAGGTGCACCATAGGCTGGAGCAGGAGGAGGTGCAGGAGGATACGTCGGAACAGCCAATGGTGCTGGTGTGAGAGGAATGGTATAGCCGTACCCGACCGGAGGACCGACCGCAGGGCCTACCGCGCTGCCGCCAAAGGAAGCAGGTACATGACTGTGGTAATGAGGTTTGACTGGCCGGACTTCAGGGCTATAGGGCGCTTGCTCTGGCCACTCAGCCCGCCAATGTACCACTATGCTACCCAGACTGAGGGCAGTTGTGTGCTTCGCCGCATAGTGCTGGATCACTCCCTCAAACCCGAATGCCTTGGGGTTTCCCTCGCATGCACTGCAGTAAAAGAGCTCCTTGCGATACGGCTCCGTGAGAGGCTTGATCTTGGTGTCGAATATCCACTTCATGTTTTCCAGTGTCAGCTTCTGTGTAAATGGCCCCTGTGGCGGGTCCACAACTGGGCCCTTCCCCGCTGCCTTCGCCGCCGCCGATTCCTTGGCGATCTCGGCGTAGAATCGTTTGCGGATGTGAACCAGAACGTCAATCGCAAACTTCGAGCATGACTCTTTAGTCACCTTCTTCCCCCTCTCCCAGTGGTCGCGAATGATTTCATCTGCGTAGCTGGCAATCTTGCCTCGCAACGGCGCCTGGACAATTTCCCAGTCCCTATCAATAAGCTCTCTTGCTTCCTTGGTGGTAGCAAGTGTTTCTTCAAGGGCTGGTCGGCTAACTGGCTCCTCGGCAGGCTTCGTGCGAGGAGCTGCTTCTTCTTCGCATGCCTCAGCCTCGGCGCGCTGTGCTAGCAGCCTAGGCTTGAGGAGTTCCCATGCATTGTCATCGAGAGGCGTGATGATATGCGTTGCGGCTTGGAAGGACGGTATATGTCGGAGAACGTTTGGGGGGAGGGGTGGGTCCAGCAGCAGCGCCCGCCGCTCAATTTCTGTTTTCCTGGCTGCCTTCAGCTGAGCTACCTCCTCCTGAGTTCTCTCCTGACGCGCGTGGGAAAAGGGAGGTGGCGGTATTGGCGGTAATGTGGAACTCGACGTTGCAGCGGCCAAGTTCGCTGCTGGAGTTGCTTGTCCTGTCTGAGCTGGAGGCTGATGCGTCGTCTCCCGGTATCCAGGATAAAGCAGTGACTGCATCTTGGCAACCCCACCTGAAGAATCCCACTTCTCCCACTTTGAGACTTGTTGACGGGTATCTTTCCCTCTTCCGTCGAGCCCTTTAAGCCATTCGTCAACAGTTCCCGAGCCCATGTCCCTGACCTTTGAGAATTCTTGCTCAAGAACCTCGACGTCGGAACGGAGAAAAAGCTTAGTAACCTGTACGCCGGGAGGAAGCTGTCCTTGCTCAACGGCACTGCTAGGGACGATGTGAAGTTCCGTTGTCAGATACACCCATGGTAGAGCTGTCAAGATTGCCGAGGGGATAGAAGGCGACACCAAGAGATCCAGCTCCTATTCTATTGGGTCAGATGCAGGTCCTTTCCTGTCACTACGTGGTGTCAACTGACCTTGACTGACGCCTTGAGAAGACAAGATGCGCAGGCGCGGGTAGCGAACGGCCAGATGATAGCCACCCCATTAAGTCCTGGGCCAGGACGTATGGCATCAGACGGGCTTGATCTATCTCGATCATCTGTTCGCCCGCAATTCTGACACTTTGGTGTGCATGCCAAGCGCCACATGTCTATCTCAGCTCTTGATCGAAGAGGAGCAGGCATCTGAGGCCAGAACAGTCGCCTTGAGGCTCGCCAGATGGCACTGGGTTCCAGGACCACCAATGCCCCCGGCTTCACAGAAACAGGATCTCTTCGAACGGTCGAGGATGAATCGAGATAGAGGTTGAACAATTTGTTGACGCGCAACAAATTCCCCAGCGACTTAGGAGGGCAGAAAGTAAAGATGGAATGCCATATCTCAGCAGGAAGAAGTGACTTATCGCCGCCAACAGGGAAATGGCTGGGTTCTCTGGCGAGGTCCTCGGCCAACTTCACCTTTTTCGATCCCCCAAGCCTGGGAGAGGAATCCGGGTTGCGTTCGGGTTGCTTGCGCTTTTTTGACGCTGAGGGTGAGCCGAGCAACGCGGCATCTTCTTCTACCGCATGTTGAATGGCCATGACTTCGGGGTGCTGAGATTCGGATGTCGCTTCCTGTATCCAGCCATCATCGACGTCGACCCCGATACCGACGGGTTCCCCCGTCGGGCTCATTCCCGATGGTGGGGTTATATAGTAGCCCCCAACGGTCTCCCCGATCTCCGATATCTTGCAGAAGATGAAGGAAAGCAGATACTGATCATCAAGATAAAGCTAGCGCATGCAGTCGCTGGCGAGAAAATGAGAGGAATGAACACTTGTCACACCAAGGGAATGGAGCGGGCGGACAATGTGGCCTTTACGGCCAAATTCTCGTCTGAGACGTGAGAGAGCTGTCTCTCTGTGCGAGTCCCAAGCAGGTGTGGGGAGGGGATGCCGGTAGTATACGGAGCGTCTAGCGGCATATGTTTTGGTGTTCGCGACTCTGCATTCCGCGACGGCGACTGCCAAAGATTTGGCAGCAGACGCAGCAGAGATCTTGCCGTGAATATGAGAATCGAATTGAACTGATGATGAAGAGCGGTTGGTTGCTCGCGGGCGTGTCTGACAATCGGCCTGTTCTGAGAAAGGGAGAAAAGCAGAAGCTTGCTGGCGATATTTTTTTTTTATAGTTTTCAACAGGTGAGAGAATGATGGGAGTTATCGCAACGCGGTGGGTCGGCGCCACGCGGCGAGATTAGATAAGCGAATATGCAGACCAAACCTTGGGAGACAATGAGCGCGGGACTTGAACAGGCCACGGACTTAAACACTGAGACAAAATATTTTAAATTTTCTCATAACGAGCCCTTTGTGATAAGGGATCTTTCTACTTGGGTCGTCGGTGGTAAAAGATTAACAAACAAATGCCTTTAAATTTTCCTTGGGCTGCTGGATTCTCTCGCTCGGTGGCTGCCAAGCCCTAAGTACCACGGAATCGATATCTCAGAGGCTTAACAAGAACGAGGTTTGGCTCTGATGACATATATCTTGCATGACGGAGAGGCGTGGTAGCCGGCAAATATGTACAAACCGCAATCTGTTGCTGCCTCTGGTGCTCATCTTTGAATGGCTAAGAAAAGAAGACATCCCCTGCCGTCTATAAGCCAATACTAGCGCAATCAACCAGCCCAGACACCAGTGTACATCACTATCCTCCACACTGCTCCCAGTCTCCATTTACAAGCCGTATCTCATACAAAGTAGTAGCTCTTACAGCCCTATACCTCAAACCTAGATAACCTCGCCAATAATCTTAGCTGCCTCCCGATATGTTGAGAGCAGCTTCTCGCACTTCTCGCGCTCTTTCTTGACTCCATCGTCCTCATACAGCAGTTCCTCAAAGAGCGACTCCTTATAGAGCTCGCTAACGAGACGATTCTGTACAACGTCTTTGCAGTGGTTGACTAGCAGATGCATGATCGCTTTGGGAACCTGGTCGGCAATGCTTTCCCGCACGATATTAAAGTAGGAACTGATGAGAGCGCGAATCAACTCGGTTTCCATGGCCTCCCTGTCGGTCATGGCAGGCTCGCCGCCGTTTCCCTGATGGGGCCGTGTTAGCAGTGGTATGTCTGACCTGGTCAACAGATTCTTGCCACTTACAAAGTCGACCCCCTTGGGGGGTTTGAGGAAGTCCATATCGTCGTCTTGGCGAATTGTCACAGGAGACCTCAACGTCTTTTCCTCTGGTCGCCTCATACTCTGGCTGAATGTTGGTTCTGAGGCTTGGCTAACGTGCCGCCCAATGTTGGCATTATGAGGAGCAACCCCGGGAACGATTGCGCCGTCTTTTCCAAAGAAGTAGTTCAGGAACGAGTCCTTAGCACTACCCAGGGCCTGCCCGTTGGGTCGAGATGGTGACGCTGATCGACCACCATTCAAAGCAGCTGCAATACCGCCTGCCGAACCATCGCGAATAGCAGGAGAGAGACTCCGTGCACCTTTTACAGCGGCTTTCCGAACCGCAACCGAGTCGATCTTCTCTGTGGCGACCTCCTCCCCTTCTTCCTCGACGGGCGTCTCGGTGCCATTCGCTCCAAGCTCCTTCAGTCGCCGCCGCTCACGGCGGTCACGCTCCTCTTGAATCAAACGTTTCCTTTCCCTCTCCTGCTTGTTGCTGACGACATGGCTCATCGCAGCGGCGGCGCCGAGGAAATTGGGATGATTTGTGTTGATGTAGGCTCGTTGGATGGAGATCAGAGACTCTACATATTGGGATGCAGGACCAAGCCGCTCCCGCAGGAGGTCGGAAACAACCTCGATTAGTTTGGCCTGCAATCTTGGGAAGCGTGAAAGTTCAGTTGACCCGCATGTATGGCAGATTTTGATGAGCTCCTCGTAAACCAACTCCACACACCGCTGACTTGGTATTTCGAGGAGTTTGATCTGGGGCTTGACAAGCAAATCGAATGCCATCTCAGGAACGAAGAGACTTGGTCGGGGGCCCGTGGAATTACGGATGGCGGTGCGGATATCGAGAGCGGACAGGTTCGAGGTGGGATCGATGGATTCTAGCGAGCTGCCGAAGACAGAGTTGAATATATAGTAGATACGAGCGCCACCACAGAGCTCCTTGGTGGAGATATCGGTCGAGGTGCCGTCGATAGACGAAATGAAGGCTGTAGCGAAACGAGTCATTTGTTGCAGAATGAGCGAGCCGCGGTGCTCTTTGCCGCTAAAGTGCATGTCGCCATAGCTAGCAAGCTCCTGCTGAGTCTGGCCCATGAGCGTATTGAGTCTGGCCTTGATATCGGGGAGCCGGTCCCGGATGTGAGCCATAAGAGTTGTGTTGAGGGTCTTTGCAAGGAATTGGGTGCCACATCGGGTCGCGATATTTCGGTAGGCGGGGTGATGCCTGAAGAACTCGGCCTCTGACTTGAGTGCCTCATCCATGGGTTTATTTCCTTGGATATCCTGCTGTGACCGGTTTACTACGCCAATCCAACCCAGCTTAAGGGGGTACACGCGTCCGGACAAAATGTCAAGCGCGTTAGTGCCGTGATCCATTAGATCGACCTTGGTAAGGACACCAATCGTCCTTCGTCCCAGCGCGTCGACATGGCGGGCCAGCTTGAGAGCTTCAGAATTGACAATGTCGACATTGGCAGGTGAGACGGCAAGGATGATACTGTTTGGCTTCGCGATATACTCGGAGATGAGGTTGCGTGTCTGCTTCTCAATATCGGTCGGTTGGTCGCCAATAGGTACCTGTGGGGAAGGGTTTAGTCAGGATTTCAAGCCAGTGGTTCTGGGGGTGGCCGTTTTGACCAACCTTTGTGAGACCTGGCAGGTCAACCAGAGTCAGGTTCAATACATGGGGTGAAAAGATCTTCAGATTGATGGGCTGGCGGTTGATGCCCTTGTTGTTGCCGGCAATCCTCGCAGTCTCGTTTTCAATCTCCCGCTTGACATCACCGAAGTCGTTGAACCGACGGTTGGGAATGTGATGGAATTCGGCCCATTCGTTTCGAGCGGCTTCGGTTGGGTTTCTATAGCTGACGCGCACGGCGTCTTCGGATTCGTCATCGGGGACGTTGATTAGTTGTAGGATCAGCGGTCTCCTGGTCACGATGCCGCTGCCGCGGGGCAGAAAATCACGGCCAACAATGTTCTCAAGCACCGAAGACTTGCCAGCTGACTGGGAGCCAACGACAACCTAGACAAACAGACAACAAGTTAGATCTTGGACCCTACCGCAGGTGTTGACGAGGACAGGGTTTGCGGCGTGCATACAATTTGTGGAAGATCTAGCGAATCATTGCCGATGGTGTTGAATACCAAATCTTGGAGTTTGTTGACTGTCGCGAGCAGATCATCGCCAAGCGCAGCCATTGCTGCAACCTTTTCTTGACGGAACTTGAAATGTCGCGGCGGGTGTCGGCGTGTGTAATGCGGCTAAGATGAGGCCAGAGATATCTCAAGCACACTGTCGTCACGGCTCGGCAGGGAGGGGCGCGAGAGGGAACAACCGAGGCCCGCTGGAAAGCCAACGTTTGGCAGACAGGAATGGAGAAGAGAAGGGAAGCAGACGCGGTCGCCTAGCTCGGGAACGGGCGACTGGCGAAGCAAATACTCGGTGTGAGGATTATTCAGTTCATGCTAACAAAAATCTGAACTGGGTCAACTCGGGACTTGGCCATGAACGAGGATTTGCCGTGGAGCAATGTCATGGGTCGCGCATCGACCAATTTCCAGGCGTTATGCAGCCAAAAACTGGTCTTCGCAGCGCGTCAAAGCTTGGCTTAGGCCCCATCCAGGGCGGCTGATAACTAGCTGCCTCAGGCCGCTATCTTGGGCTTGGCCCCGATCTTTGACCGAAAAGCTGATGAGCAGGTTGACTGCAAGTCATGGACGAATACCAACCAGGTATCCAATGAAGCGATAAGCGGTGCACTAAGACGCCAACTGATCCCCAGCGACGAATGGCGAAGAAGCTGATGCACTGAATTGGCCACATTTTAGGTACCCACTTGTCCAGCTGCTGGTGCCTGAGTCCCCAACGACTTTTGGCACGCAATAGGAGCCCTTCGGTTTCCTGTCAATGCCAAGATCACCATGAGTACATTCGGGAGCCCTGGGCCTCTGCCCACGACGAAGCCAGTTCCGTAAGCTTCCCGGTGGCGCCCAACAGGTTCCAATTCGATTTACTGATATGACAATTGCGGCTGAAGTCCTCAGAGGGGCAGTTTTCCCCTTGATCACGATGGTGAGTTGATGTTGGATAACGAAGCTCGCTATTGCGTCTAACATTTTTGATGTAGGAGAGTGCAAGCATGTCATGATGAGCTATCTTGCATGCATCAAGAAGGTTAAAGGTGTGAATGAGGACCAGTGTCGGAACCTGGCAAAGTCATATCTTAGCTGCCGGATGGATCGGTGGGTGCAGAGTCCCCAAGTCTGGGCGCATGGTTGTTGAAGCGTTAACATTGCCGTGGTGGTAGGAATTTGATGGCGAAAGATGAACTTAAAAACCTCGGGTTTGAGGAGGAACCAAAAACGCAGCATATGCCGAGTAAGGAGAAGGAAAAGGGGGTTAAGGGCGAGCTGCAATGGTGATGAATCGGCATGGAGGTTGGAACATTCACGCCGTTCCTGCATTTGCTCAGGAGCCGGTTCCGAGGTGCGGGGGTTTGGGACAGGCCGAGGTCTCGGTTTCCACCGGAGCTGCGCAGGGGTCAGGAGCATGTTGCGGGATCACACTCAAGTCAGCACCACCACGGCTCGGGACCGGTATTGTACATTGCATCTGAGGCGTTGGGTATCAAAGAAACAGATATCGATGCATCAACTATTTCGAGCACCATGTGTGAGGCGTCGTCCTTGTCGGGCGTTCTCAACGACACGGAAAATGCGGGGATACGGTGAGACGGTTACTAAGTTGAAAATCGGAAGCCATACCCGGGTCATGTTCCAAGGATTCACGGGGAAACAGGCCACGGTTGATGCAAAAGATTCCATCAAATGGGGGACGCAAATCGTTGGCGGCGTCACACCAGGCCGAAGCGGTGAGCACTTGGGGCTGCCAGTTCTCCCCACAGTACGTCAGGCCATCGACTCGCTGAAGCCAGATGCAACAGCCATCTATGTCGCAGCTCGCCATGCCGCAGCTGCCATCGAGGAGGCTATCGAGGCCGAGATACCCCTGGTAGTTGCGGTTGCAGAGCATGTTCCGTTACATGATTTGCTCAGGGTGAGACATCTGTTCCGTTGTATTTTTGGTCTTCATTCTTCTTAACATGTAACCATGTCTAGATCCATTCCATCCTCAGGACTCAGTCCAAGTCACGGCTGGTCGGGCCAAACTCACCAGGCATTATATCTGCTGTGGGTAGATGCCGTATCGGTTTCCAGCCCTTGTCGTGCTTCACCCCCGGACGCGTCGCCGTTGTCGCCAAGTCGGGGACATTAAGCTATGAGAGTGAGGACCTAGGCTGCTTTCTTTTTTTTTTTTTTGTTTTTTTTT
>Ga0247765_1000132_pt1 | contig 58247 bp, 60 predicted proteins | sample UWRJL106311C6_FD_179949 | JGI IMG/M metagenome (GOLD analysis project Ga0247765, IMG submission 179949) | Plant litter microbial communities from Arlington Agricultural Research Station in Wisconsin, United States - UWRJ-L106-311C-6 | ecosystem: Environmental > Terrestrial > Plant litter >... | reverse complement strand
CTGTCATCATTCTCCATATCCAAAATCCCCCTTCCAACATCAAGATAACCAAATCTACGGACCATCCAAAACCTTCTTCCCGTGACTATGTAGCAGTCGCGACCCGGCCTCAACGTCTCTATGACGGAATCCAAACATGGGGGGTCTACCCCTGCACTGGTGGAAATGTTAGCCGGGCTCTCGGCCGGGTCCATGGCAACGTTGATCGTACACCCACTGGACATTGTCAAGACGCGCATGCAAAGTGTGTCTCCTCTGCCTCCACCAGCCAATCAACCAATTAACATCTCCAAGTTCACCGCAGCAGCGCCGCCCCCTCGGCCGCGTCCCTGACCACCGTCTCCCTCATCCGGTCCCTCACGCGGACGGACCGGCCGCTCGCCGCTCTTTACCGCGGCCTCACGCCTAACCTCCTCGGCAATGCCACCAGCTGGGCCTCCTTCTTCTTCTTCAAGTCGCTGTCAGAGCGCGCCATTTCTTACTTCCGGAAACATCACCATGGAGAGGGAAATACAACCGAGACCGAGAACATCCGTCTCACACCTGCCGATTTCTTCCTAGCATCCCTCGCCGCCGGCGCGGCCACCCAGGTCATTACCAACCCCATCTGGGTGCTCAAGACGCGGATGCTGGCATCGGACCGCTCCGCCGCCGGCGCGTACCCCTCCATGTGGGCGGGTGCCTCGCGCCTGTTGCGCAAGGAAGGCTTCCGGGGGTTTTACCGCGGACTGGGCGTGGGTATGCTGGCAGTGAGCCATGGTGCCGTGCAGTTTGCCGTGTATGACCCGGCTAAGAGGATGTATCTGGCTAGCAAGCAGCGGAGGGCCGCTGCTTTTGCTAGGGTAGAGATGGTTGGGGAAGGAACGGAGCACTTGGCGAATGAGGCGACGGTGGTGTTGTCGACGGTGGCGAAGTTGGTAGCAGGAGCCGCGACATATCCGTTACAGGTGCTGAGGAGTAGGTTACAACATTACGAGGCGGATGCTCTGTTTGGGAGGGGTGTGACTGGGGTGGTGAGGACGCTCTGGAGGGAGGAGGGAGTGAGGGGATTTTATAGGGGGATGATGCCAGGGGTGGTGAGGGTGTTGCCGGCGACATGGGTGACATTTTTGGTGTATGAGAATGTAAAGTACTATCTGCCGAGATGGGTGGGGGTTGTCTAATGAGGGCATGGTGTATGGCTTGATACGGATATGGTCAATAAGAAACTTAGATAGGCTTGTATGGATTGGAACATAGACACGGGTTAGCTTGGTAGATTGATACCGTACGATACTTCTTTAAGCAAACAAAGATGTCATCGTGCGGCGGTGATCGCCCTGGCCCAACAGCCCGATGCAGTACTGACGACTGGTGATCAGACACAGAATTGCGAATTTCGGCATGAAGTTGATATGGGACAGCGTTGGTCTGTTCTTGCCACTGAAACACATATGATCTAGCCTCTGGACAAATGTTGAGTTCGAAATGCCAAGGCTGAGCGCATTTCAGTAACCTTTCGAGCGGTAGATCATAGAGACTCTCCGCTGCAGAAGATCACATACATTACAAGTCGTTTCTACCTTTTTTTTCAACAATATTTACATTGCCGACACACCTCTTGAAATATGTCCTTGAGAAAACATCATCGCCTACCCATTTTCCTAATCCCCGACCATGTGGCACGGGATTTGGCAGTTATCTAGGGTCATTAGGCAGACAGTCATTTATGGATAGTGGGCGTGGGCACGTCGGACTCGGAGCTCGCATCTCTTGAGTCGTAGATATTTCTGGGCAAGAAGTGCGCAATCTGGAGGTAATAGCCGTGGCTCACACCGACCGCGTAGAGATTGTCCTCGCCGTCGAGCTGACCACTGTTGGTAGCCTGCTCCTTGGAGAAGGCATGGCTGTAATAGGCGCAATGGAACTTCGGGTTGGCACCGTTCTTGAACAGGACGTAGGAGTTGAAAAATATACACTGGTCAGTGATGTCACCCGTCTCATAGTCGACATCGTAAAGGTCGTAGCACGTACTAGCGCACTTCGCAGGATCGTACTCGCCCGTCTCGAACTCCTCCATGCCGAGGTAGCCAAAAGGAGCGGCGACTGAGGCGTTAGTGAAATCGATAGGGCCGTCGAAGCCGTAGACTCCAGGGCTTTCCCACTTGAAATACGCATTGGAGCCGGCGAAGACGAGGGGAAACTCGCCCTGGTAAGATCCCATGTTGGTGGCTTCAGTTGCGTCGATATAATCGCTGAAAAAGGAGCACCTGGTTAGGGTGGCGGAAGGCGAGTCAGCCAGACCGGGACAAGAGAGCTCATCAGGGATGAGGGTCTCGCGGCTGACGACCAGAGGGACACGCTCGAAGACTGTAACTCAATCAGTTCCGAGGAATTAGCCCTAGAGCGTGTGGTGTGAACTAACAGATGTTGAAAGACCTGCAGTCATCGATCTCCTCGCACAGAGCGGCACAGATCTCAGGGTCGTACACGGCCGGCTCCATGGTCAAGAGATAACTGGGGCTCTGGGCGGCAGCTTTCAAGTTAATGAAGCCGGGGACCACATCGTAGCCACTGGGGAGATTTCCGGGATGGGCGTAATGAAGTGCAGCTTCGCCAAAGAGCTCAAAACTCTGGAAAGCCTTTACCGTGTCTGGATTGTTCACCTGGTGTCCGTTGTGGTCACGGATGATACACTCGTCATATCCACCGGGGGCTGCGGCAGCAAGTCCGAAAGCAAGCGGAAGAATAGCGATATTAATCTTCATTTTCTCGGTGACTGAGGCTATGAGTGGCGACAACGGACGCGAAGAGGCCTGTCTGTGTGAGAGAGGATCGAAGGATGATGGACCAAAAGCTCAGGCTCCGGGGAAGTAGAAGTACTCGGCATCTTTAGTAACCCGAGCCTCCCCAAGGAGATGAACGTGAAGAGAATGGCGTCGACCAAGTATCCTCATTGCCGAAATTTGGACTTGGGCAAGCCCCCATGAACGCCTCCAGGGACAGGCTGAACTCAATTGGTTGGGAATAGACTCCATCCGGCGCTGAGAGAGGCTTTTTTATGGGGTGAAGTGTTGACCTTACTCGGGTAAGGGCAGGTGCGGAATCGAACTCTGGTGTAATTCACACCTAAGTTCGTAAATTTTACTTCCGCTGCGTGGATCTCATGGCTGGAATTTCCTTTCGGAGGACCGAACAACATGAGGAGACCCGGGGCCAGTCTCTTGAAGTGGGCAGTTACAACATGTGACAAGCCAGGACTCGCATTACTGGTGGGTCGCCGCAAGTTCAGCGGACAACCCTAACCCTCGATGTTGAGATGGTTGCATGAGCTTGGACCCAGAAAATTTCCAGACCATGGCAGCTCGATTCGATTGCATCATCTGGATTGACAGCCGCCGTCCTCATCTGCCATGGCCAGCCTTCGAGGTGTCTCCATGTCTGCCCGCAGGCTTCCTTTCTCCCAGCTATCACACCCTGCGTCTCTAACATGCTCACGAAGGAGGGCCTCAACCCAGGGGCACGAAGCGACTGCAGTGTCTGAGCTTCTCGATCTCGAGACCGACTCCAACCTCAATGTGCCAGAATTGAGTCCCGATGAGAAGAAAATCTTCCGGCCATGGAAACGCGCAGCCGACCGGACACTTCCCCTGCCTGGTAGCAGGTACCAATACCACCCGCCCAAGTACAATCGCGGTCCGCTGCATCCCGTGCAGTCGCCGCCATCTTCGGACCCGGTTGCGCGCGACTTCGTCCCAGGTCCCTTCAGCCTGCCGCGGTTACGACAGACCTTCCAAGCGACCATCACGTCGGACCTCATGACTATCGCCTACCTTCACGTGCCTCCAGGCACCCCCAAAACAGAACCCCCCGAGCGTCTGCGAACGTGGGACGACTCCTCGCCCTACCACAAGAACCGCCCTTTACGTGCGCCGCGTGGTGCCCCCGTGCTGCCGCTGCGAGAGAGGAATATCACCTTCCGGAACATACCAGAGATCAAGGAGGTGACTTTGGCGACCTATGTCCCGGAGGCTATCAAGGACCCTGACCACCTCGTCGTGGCCCGGACCGCTCTGATTGCGCTCACTGGCACCATGCCTGAGATTACCAAGGTCAAGTCTAGCGTTGCGCAATGGAAGATTACCCAAGGACAACGCGCCGGCGTGAAAACTACACTTTATGGAAATGACGCCTACGAATTCTTGGACCGGTGCATACACCTAGTCTTCCCGCGAATCAAGGATTGGAAGGGTCTCCAGGCTAGCACAGGAGACGGTTCGGGCAACCTCTCGTGGGGTTTTACTCCCGAGCACGTAGCGTTGTTCCCGGAGATTGAAGTTAACTACGACGTAAGTATCAACGCGGTTAATCCTGGGATTGGTGCATTGCTAACATGCTAGTAGATGTATCCTCCAAAGGTACGAGCGACATGAAAGAAACACCGCTTTCCCTCCTCGTTCTCGTTCACGGGTCCCAAATGCTAACTGCTGCCACAGTTGATTCCCGGATGCAGAGTCTTTTTGAAAACATCGGCTACTTCGGACAGACAGGCGAGACTGCTGCTACAGGCCCTTGGCGTGCCGTTTTACGGGCAGATCAGAGACTGAGCATTGCAGCGCTGCATGTATAATATCACATGTGTACATCTTGTAACAACACACACAAAGGGCATGCGTTTCTAGGCCTCCCGGACAGAGTTGATGAAGTGGTCAAAACACCTGGAATTTTCTATGTTTCACATCCCATTTTCTGAAGCCATGCCCGACTATCGTGCCCTCAGTAACGTGCCACCCAAATGGCAAAATATCCGATCCGAACGCCGCCCATGCAATACGAGCCTCTCTTCAATTTGTCTCTTTCCACAAAGACATCGATACAAATCACGCCGCTTTGCTCTTGGACGCCTTCTCCTTCAACCCGTTGATTACCCGATCAACCGCCTCCATATCACTAGCGTCTACCTCCTCATTATCGTGATGCCCTTTCTTTTTCAGCTCCTCCGTCGCAACATCCATCGCTGGCTGGAAGTTTCGCACTGCTGAGCTCAGCGCATAGATGGCCTTGCGTCGTACCGTCTCGTGTTCGTCATCGTGCGTTGCCAGATGTACCAGCCGCGGTAGTCCACCCCTGGCTAGCAGCCGCTCCTGCGTCTTGACATTATTCTGTACCGCTGTGCCTACGCACCACGCCGCCATGAGCCGCAGCTCGCGCTCCTCGTGCTCCAGCAGATCCAGTAGTGGCGCCCACAGCTGTAGATTCTCGAGGTTGTTGGCGTTGTCCAACGACTCGATCAGCTGCTCAAAGTTGTCGAATGCTGTCAGTCGTTGGTCCAGCGTCACGGACTCGTCAGGGTCGTTGATCAGCTCAATGGCGGCCTTCATCAGCTCTGCCTCTGATGGCCCGCCGAAGAGCGCGGCCATCAGTTCTGGAGTGAGGTCGCTGGATGGTGTACCCGTCGGCGCTGGTGCGCCGGCACCGTTATCAACAGCTGCGACGCCTGTGGTGCCTTGTGGTTTGGAGTTCTCGATGCTCCATTTTAGAAGGTTGTTCAGGTTCTTGTCCATAGCGGGGTACCTATCTGGGATTTTCAATAAGAGCCCGTGGTTTTGTAGTTTGGTAAGTCGCGTGCAGCACAAGACAAAAGGTTTTTGGAAAATAAGATGGATCTTGCGTCAGTACATCAGTTCAGAAACCCGGCTGCTCGTCGAGTGGTGGTTTTATCCAATGTTTATCATGCCGTGCCAGCTTGTGAGCTTGCTTCCCAATCAGGATCGAGATTCTTTGGCGTTCTTGATCATTCAGGAAAATTCTACCCCAAATTGGCTCAGCGCGGGGTCAGCACGTGAGAGCGCCGCCAATTATGAATGTCTCTCGGGTTTACCCAAGCCGGCTGCTAAAACTCTTATTCTACAATACATGCGCAGAAACCATTGACATGCATTCCATCTCTTGCTTTACATAGATCTCCGGAGACTTTTAAGGGGCAGGCCGGGCTTATGACTGGCCTTGTCGGAGAAATCCGCGTCATGCCTGGGCTCCGACCAGCGGATTCAACAGTTTTGGCGTGGCCCGTGCCTCTCTACCCCGCCACAAAAAAAAAGGTGGGAAGCTTGCCCCCACCATGCCCCTCCCCAATGCTGGTTGTGTCCAAGAGACTTAGGGGAATAGCTTCACAAAGCGCGGTCCGCGCTGCATTGGCGACATTCAGGGGCATAAAGATAGCTTCTCCGGATCTTTTGCTACCCCCCAAGGCAGATTTACTCCAGCCGTATGTGTCTCTATCTCCGTAGTTATCTTAAGGGGAACTCTTGGCGGGCTCGCAAATGCTCTCGCTTTTCTGTCAAGCTACACTAGTGATCGAATCGCCGTGGCCATTGCCACCGCTTGGCTCTTATCCCAGCCAGCTGTCACCCCCCCAAGGGATATGGAGTCTCAGACGACTGTTACCTATCATGGCGGAAGCGGGCTTCGCGGCAAACTACCGTATACGACATTATAATGAGGTTGCTACTATTGCCCTTGCTATGTCTGGGATGCTGTTTCGAAGTTGCGCCGTTCGTCCAGAAGGCTGCCAGAAAACTATCCCGCTCCGGCCTTGCATACGCACACCATGCCTGCCGATAGCGAGGCGCCTGGGTCAGTGTATCGAGAAGCCTGCTTGGCAGGGGACAGTTTCGGGATGCCTTCATCTCGATCATCTCACCTCACGCCGCACACTGCAGGCTACTGCCAAAGCATACGTCAGCCCTCACCCAACTGGATGTTTCCTGGATGCTTTGGCATGGCTCGCGACTTCTGTGACGAAGGATAAGCTGGAATGCCAAGAGATATGTGTTGTAGAAATTGTCTGTGAGAAATGCACGTTGCCTGTCGTGAACCAGCCACTTTGGGTGACGAAGCTGTGGCCAAACCACCCTCGCCCGCCCACGCCGTCGAATCTCGCAACGAAAAGCTGGGGAGGGTTTCTGGACGATTTGCTGCTGCTGAGAAAAAGGCGACCGATTTGTTCAAAGGGGGCAAGCAGATCCCTTGTTTCTCCCAAATTAGGCGGTCTCGTCTGCCCACCAGAACCCACCAGCCCGCAGAGCCCACCGCCACACTCTGCACCGCTTCGCTCACTGAGCGCCAGTTGGCTGCTGCTTTCTGGGACATCGCCGCAGGGGCCCAGCCTTCCTTCCTTCTCCTCCGCACATCATCCCTCCCCCCTCGTCAACCCAAAAGAACTTACCTTAAATCCACCCACCCTTTCCAACCTCGCGCCAAAATCAAACCACGAATTTTTCTTTTCACCTTTGCCTTGTCTCACACCTCGCTCTGACGATCCCGGAATCGCACGAGCCCGATCTTGTCTTCTTGATTCCCATCAGGAACGCTATCAACGCTTTTCCTCAACAAATCTTCTAATCTTTCACAATGGAGGGTACGTAGCGATCTTGCACAAAGCAGCCCGAGCACACCCCGCTCCACCCTGTGATGTGTCTCTTCTCCGCTTTGCAGTGACAAAGTGCTGATTGTATTTCCCACCGACAGAGGAGGTTGCTGCTCTCGTTATCGACAATGGGTAAGAAGCTTCTTGCCATCACCCCCTCATCTATCTCACCGACTTGCGGGTGGGGCCCAGCGGCGACTCGAAGCTTTCGACAGCACCAGCCTCTCAAGCGACCCCGCGATGCCGATAGCAATCATAGAAGAGAACAGCAGTAGAATGGAGCTGACGGATCATTAGTTCGGGCATGTGCAAGGCCGGTTTCGCCGGTGATGATGCGCCTCGTGCTGTCTTCCGTAAGTCTTGGCGCCCCTCTGGGGAGGAATCAGGTTGGCTCACCATTGAGTCGGCCTGGGCGATGCGCGAGAAGCCAGGCTAACGTCTCGGATCAGCTTCCATCGTCGGTCGTCCTCGCCATCATGGGTAAGTTACGCGGGTTCACGTTGTCGTTGCCCGCGCAACCCAAGTAGCTAACACCCCGCCAGCATCATGATCGGTATGGGCCAGAAGGACTCGTACGTTGGCGATGAGGCGCAATCCAAGCGTGGCATCCTCACGCTCCGCTACCCCATCGAACACGGTGTCGTCACCAACTGGGATGATATGGAAAAGATCTGGCATCACACCTTCTACAACGAGCTGCGTGTGGCTCCCGAGGAGCACCCAGTTCTCCTAACTGAGGCTCCTATCAACCCAAAGTCCAACCGGGAGAAGATGACACAAATTGTCTTCGAGACGTTCAACGCCCCCGCCTTTTACGTCTCTATCCAGGCCGTCCTGTCGTTGTACGCCTCCGGTCGTACCACTGGTATCGTGCTCGACTCTGGTGATGGTGTCACCCACGTTGTGCCCATCTACGAGGGTTTTGCCCTTCCCCACGCCATTGCCCGTGTGGACATGGCCGGTCGCGACCTGACAGACTACCTCATGAAGATTCTGGCTGAGCGTGGATACACCTTCTCTACTACGGCCGAGCGTGAAATCGTCCGTGATATCAAGGAGAAGCTCTGTTACGTCGCTCTCGACTTCGAGCAGGAGATCCAGACTGCTGCCCAGAGTTCCAGCTTGGAGAAGTCCTACGAACTTCCCGACGGTCAGGTTATTACCATTGGCAACGAGCGTTTCCGTGCTCCTGAGGCTCTCTTCCAGCCCTCTGTCTTGGGTTTGGAAAGCGGCGGCATCCACGTTACCACTTTCAACTCTATCATGAAATGCGACGTCGATGTCCGTAAGGATCTCTATGGCAACATCGTCATGGTAAGTACCTGGTTCTGGCAGGATTTTACAACAAAGCTAACCAGTCTCTAGTCTGGTGGTACTACCATGTATCCTGGTCTTTCGGATCGTATGCAGAAGGAAATCACTGCTCTTGCTCCTTCGTCGATGAAGGTCAAGATCATTGCTCCTCCCGAGAGAAAGTACTCTGTCTGGATCGGTGGCTCTATCTTGGCGTCGCTCTCCACCTTCCAGCAGATGTGGATCTCGAAGCAGGAGTACGACGAGAGCGGCCCGTCGATTGTGCATCGCAAGTGCTTCTAAAGTGAGTTTTATCCGCGTGACCACGCACTGGCGTCGGGTGGCGACATGAGCTGACGATCTGATGGATAATTAGGCCGTTAATAGGACAATTCCATAGTCGTCGCAAGCCAAATCCGACTTCGACTATATCAGCCACGTCATGGGAACACTTTGGCATCGCGCATGTATCTTCTCCTGATGGAGTCTCATATTTACGAAAAGTTTTGACCCTGGTCAAGGATTGGTGGGCGTCTATTCTCCGTTTGGAAGACAGGGACTGCATGTTTCCAAGGCGGGCGGGTGCGTGTGCGTGTGCGTGGGCTGGCGCGGGACAAAGTAGGCCGAGGTTGATGATACACTTTTTACACTGTTTTTGTTGCCCCTACCAAGCTTGTTGTGGATGGTTGGTCCCCCGATTCGTAGTTTGACGAGGAGTTCATAGAACCCCTACACGAAGAGCCATGGAGAATGTTATGCCGTTCAGTACCTCTCCAAACAGCCCGCTGCCTGGTAAGGGCCTCGGTTCTGAAACCGGGCTACAATATGTTTGCTCAACGATTTCTTAAACAGCTGGGGGGCTGCTCTCTGTTCTGGCGTCTGACACTTGATCTTCATTTTCGCTTTCTGCTTTCTCCTCCGCTAGCCTTTTGTATTTCCTACGAGCCTTCTTTGCAGCGCTGTCGTAGCGCTTTTTCTTCAAGTTTCCAACGATGGCTGAATGACTCTGATCGCCATTGACCAACTCATCTATCCTCGCGGTGAGCAATTCTCGGGCAGTTTTTCGATTCTGTTCGCGCGAGCGTGTCGCTTGGCATTTTACGACGATGCCGGTGGGAATGTGTCTCAGTTGGACGGCAGAATTGGTCTTGTTCTGTAGCAGGAGTCCATAGTTAGCTCCTAGTCTCGACTACCGTGGTATGCGCAGGCCAGGGACAGAAGAACCAGAGAAGAAGGGAGAGGGAGAGGAAAACGCACAATTTTCTGACCACCTGGTCCGCTCCCCTTCAGGAAGAACTCTTCGATTTCCTCCTCCGGTGGTGGCTTCGGCCGAGGCGGGTTAGGTTTTTGCGGAAGCGGCGCTGTTGTCGTGAAAAATGATGTCCAGGTCCATGTCCGTCCCCCGGGGCGAATTCGACATGCCGCAGGTTTGAGTGTGGGTCTAGGGAACGCAATGAGGCCCCGGGGGCGGAGTAGGCAGAAAATATACCGCAGGCTCATGTCATGTTTTTTTGGTCTTCTGTTGATACCGCTATGCTCTATTGTAGGGAACGCGCCTCAGCCTTTGGAGGTCTTTCTCTGCTGCCGTTGTGGGGTACAACGCCTGTCCGTGGAAGCGTCAAGGTACGTAGTTACCACTGCGAGCCATGCACAGAGGTGGCTGGCCAATCACACATCAGCCCGGTGGATCCGGCGTGGCCCAATTTCGGGGCAAGTGCGGAGCCGACGTGACGCGTTGGGAATTTGGAAACGGCAGACCGATCGCGGCACAAAGGGGAAGGGATCGAACCGTTTTTTTTCGACATCGGTGAAAACTTAGCTGGCGCTTCGACGACGACGATTTCGACGGGTCTTCGAAGGATTATTGCACACGCTACACTGCTCTACCAATTGCCATAACGAACATCTCTTGCCTTCCACCTTCAGCCTAGATAACCGCATTCCCGCCCTATCTCGATTGATAACCCGACGAACCAAGCAAGCAACCATGCCATCATACCTTGAGTCCTTGAGCAAATGGATCCAGCTCAAGATCTACCAGTTTGAAGTTACGTTCAGCGTATACATTTTTACGCCGGTTGAGAAGTTTATTCTCTGTATGTTCTGCTCAAGGGGGGGGGGGCGGCTTAAGAAGAAAAAACTAACGTTTACTTCCATATTAGACTCAGTTCTGTTCCTTCTCTTTGGTCTCACCTTCATCGCTACGGTTCTCTACCTCCCGCACCATGTCCAGTTCATACTTAACCGCGCATGGTTCTATATGCATGGAGATGCCCCCGAGTTGGTCAATGCGGGGGCGCAGAGCCTGTTAGCTACGACAGCAAAGGTAGCGGAAGCCACAGTGAATGCGGTTAGGGAGTTGTGATGGCGGTATGTTAGTCGTGTTGGGGGGTTATCATGTCCAAGGAAATTGGACCAAGGAACGCGGTGTAGGACTGTAGATAAGGCACGCGCGGTATCTTCTATTCTGTATATCATGCGTGGGCAGTTGAGGCAGAAGGGGTGAGGACAGTGGTACTCTTAGACGGACAGGAAGTATGAGCATTTGCGTGCGGGGCTTTTGCACATGACGAGCAACACGGCGTTCCAGGGGCATCCAAACAAACTTAGGTATATCAGGGTCGGCTAATAACTTTTAATTCGCGGGCGACCTCCCTCCCAAGCCTGCTCATCGTCATAACAACTCCCTACCCAGTCATAAAGGCCAGGCAACCCCCTTGCCCTAGCACGCGATCGAGTATATCCTCAAAGATCCATCTTCGCCAGCAATCGCCAGCTCTTTGTCATCCTTGCCGTCTCTCCTCGGCCTCCAGGCAAGCTGCATCACCGCCTTCGGCAACCACAAATCCTCGCTGAGCGTTACGGTCATGGCCGCGCTGACCTCCCCGTCCTCTTCAACCTTCAAGGTCAGTACCAGCAACCTCCCAATCTCAGTCCCGACAGCCAGCAGGAGCATGCCATCCCCAGCCATTTCGGGCCAGAAATCCAGAGCGGTAATGGGATGCTCCTGCGCTACCGTCAGACCCAACACAAAGTCCCCCCCTTTTCTCAGCCAAATTCTAACCTGCTTATCCCTTCCCGCCGTCGCAAAGACATCTCCGGCCCCAGCAGGCGCCCACGCCGCGTCAAGGATCATACGAGTATGGCCTTTTTGGCTTGCCTGTCGCAGCTTGTACCCCGTTTCACCCTCCCGCTTGAAGACCGCCCACTGGCGGTCCCGGCCGACACTCAACAAATATCGATCATCGGGGGAGAAACGTAACCGCGTGACGGTGAGGGAGTGTGCAGTGAGTGGAGGCTTGACTTCAGTCCACCGGGTTGTCTCGAACAGGCGAATGACGGCGTGGTTGATGCTGCTCGCGCGGCAGGCGCTGGCGACAAGCTTCCCGTCGTGACTGGCGGAGAGGCAGGAGAGCTCATAGCCGTGACCATAAAGCTTCTCTACTTCAGGCCAAAGTGTGTGGCGGCTCAGGGACTCCTCAAAAGGAGGGTGGTCGATCTCGAGGGCAGACCGGCGGACCATGCTCGCCGGATCAAGGACGGCGTGGCCAGCATTTAGGCTATGAAGGTCGGTGGATGGTAGGGCAGAAAAGTCAGCGCCGTCGTCGACAACATCGATGGCTTTGTTGGAGAGGCCGAGGACCGGCATGTTGGCGGCGTCGGGAAGAGAAAGAGAATCCAGGAGAGAGTTGGAGAGTGTCAAGCGCTGAACCATGTGGGCCACAGCTTTGGGCTCGGTAAAAACCCGCATGAGCTTCTCGTCGGCGCCGGAGACGAAGGTGGTGGCGGTAAGCCAGCTGATGCAGTTTAGGTCATAACCGTGGATTTGCGGGCGCGACATCTCGTGCCAGGTGCCGTTGCCAGCAGTCCATTCGCCGTGAAGGCGGGTAGTTTGATCAGAACTAGTTGAGAGAAGATAGGCACCATCCCGGGACCACGATATTCCCGTCACGGCCCGTGTGTGGCCAGTCACGGCGAAGTTTTGCTTCCACTCGTCTTCTTTCATGTCGTAGTCCCAACGACGCCAGCTGCCTGTTCGACCGAGAGTGATGACTGTGGTGCCATCTGGAGACCACATACCCGTCCAGAACCCGCCGATACTACCCGTCGCAGTTGTCGCGCCCTTCTCTCTGCTGACCTCGCCAAGACGGGCCACCGTGATCCAGATGCCAGATTCTTCATCTGACTCCCAGATCGACAGAGAGTTATCAGCAGAAGATGACAGAAGTCGTAGTCTGCCGTCCCCAGCCCGTGACCACCTCGCAGTATAGATCCAATCCTCATGACCAAGGAGCAAAGCCTCGAACATAACGCAGTGCTTCTCGCCGCCAGCATTGAGCTTGTGGATTTTGTTTCCCGGCGTTAGGGAGTTAGCTGTCATGTCCACTCCCAAGACACCCAGGGCTGAAAGAGCTGAACCATGATGAACGCGCCAAATGCGGATGTACTTGTCTTGGCTTGCCGATGCGAGGAGCAAGTCGCCCCCGAGAGTGTCGGGCTTCTCTCGAACGAAGTCCAGTGACCGTACCCAGTTCTCATGTCCTGGGAGAGTAGCTTGTAGCACAAAACTTGTCCGGGTGACATCGGTGGCTGTGGTATCAGCGGTGAATACCTGAACTGCGCTTGTCGTCCCAGCTACAGCCAAGATGATCGCCTTGCCATCCTCGCCAAGGGGACTCAAAGCAACGGCTAGCGGCAGATACCCTTTCGTTGTCTGTATCGTTTGAAGAAGTGTCACAACCCCTGCAGCCGACAGCGCCCAGACTTTGACCGTGGCGTCTGCTGCCCCTGAGACTAAAATTCGTGTCTTGGGTTCGCTGAGTGGTTGGTCGTTGAGAACCGTGATGCAGTTGACGGGTGCCGTGTGCTCTTTGAGCGTCTGGAGGCACAAAAATGTCCCGGAATTCGCATCCAGAGACCAAAGCTTTAAAGAATGGTCGTCACTTCCAGAGATCAAGTAAACAACCTCCTCATTGGGCAGTCTGGGTAGAAATCTCACTGTTCTCACATGCCCTGAGTGCCCTCTGAGAATGTGACGGATCCCTTTAGTGTCCTGAAATTCCAGAGCTCAGCGGATCTGTTCTGCAAATCATGGCTGGGAAAGAGTGAACGTACTGCTGGGCTCCACAGGCAAATGTTGGAATTTGCTGCAAACGCAACTTCGCCATTTTCACCCCAGTCAGCCGTCGCAGCATACCTATTTGCGCCGACTGAGAGGTAGCGGGTTGAAACCTTGGGCCCCGCCATGCTATGTCCCTTTCTTTATTTGGAAAAAAAGAAAGCGATGGTGATGTGGGTGTACTCGTTCGTACGGGGCCTTCCTCCCCGTTAAAGCAGCTGAAAAGCACATAGGCTGAGTCATTGCTTCTGATTGGCTGGCTCCTCCCATTGAGAAGATTTTTGGTCGAAAGTTCATGTGAGGCTTAGTGTAACCCTAACCCTAACTAGTGACTTTTTTTTTTTCATGAGTCGCTGGGTCACCATATAGCTGCTTTCTCGTCTCATCGCCCCAAGACCCCTAGCACAACTCGTTTCGTGAACAACTCTTAACCCAACGACCACCCATCTTGGAGCAGCATCCCTTGCACTCGATCACCCTTAACGATGACCTTGCCCATCATGAATGAGCTACCTGCTGAGACTCAGATGCCCATTACGGTTGACTTTTCGTGAGTCACTCCTTCCTCTCTTGCCTCAGGCCTAGCGCCCTATCTCAGCAAACTCAGTCAGCATTTTCACCAAGTCACAATATGCTAACCAGAGCCCAATACCACCGATCTCAGTGGGGGTCTCGAGATGCTCTTTTCCAACCAACGTCGCCATTCCATCTCGATCCCTGCCAGGGACGGCAGTGGCAAGCCGTCTAACATTGCCTTTCTCATCGACCATCTCTGTAAGACGGCCATGAAGGATCCCCGGACCGAACTTTTTGTTCTGGACGGCCACATGTAAGCCTTGATCTGCGCGAGGGCCCTGCTATGCGGGGACTGGTCATACTGACAACCCCATGCAGTCGTCCTGGCATCCTTGTTCTCATCAACGATGCGGACTGGGAGCTCGAGGGCGAAGAGACGTATGAGATTCAACCTCGCGACAACATCCTTTTTGTTTCGACTCTCCACGGCGGATAGGCCCCGCCCATGTCCGTCTGCGGTCGACTGCTGCGAGGCTTGTCCACGCGACCCAGCCGCGGCCAGCCTGTGACATGCAACCTCCACCAGTCCTTCTGTTCCACGAACCCTCCCTCACACCACCTTTACCTCAGCCCAGTGCGTGGGAGCATTACCAGAGGCAGCGGCGGCATGCAGAATAAACAAATGCCAGGGCCTCTATCCACGTGGACGCAGCGACGAGACTGTGAGGCCCCTGTTGAGAACCACCTCCCTGTTTCTTGTGCCTTGCAATGCAAACACGTGCCATGCCCGGCCGTGCCATCTGCCACCGAGCAATGGCCGGCCCCGGGTGTGGGGGGTTATGTTGGAGGAGGCAAACCTCCTAAATTCACTCCACACGAGGGACGGCCGGACGGGTGTACGGACAAGTCCAACCCCCAATGGCCATTGTTGCTTCGTCCCCTCTACACCACTCGCATTTTGCCAACTCACTCCCACACCATTCAGGGTCAGACCGATGAACAGTGGGGTTGGGGACATCAAAATCAGAGAAACAAACCACGTTTGGGGAAAAAAGCAAGGAGACTCTTGTCCACGTGAGGAAATCAATGGCTTGGTTGGCATTGCTCTATTTCGCCTTCTGGTCAGCGTTTTAGGCCAATTCTGCATTCTCCTGCACCTCGAAACCATACGGCAATTTGTGGGTCTCCAGCCACCATCCACCAGCCACCACAACACCTAGGCAACACAAGAGATCGGGGGGCCAGCGTTGGTTGACGGCCTCGGCGGCACCTTCCAGTCACGGCGTTGCTGAAGCGGTTACCTCTGTATCCTGAGGGTCTTCTCGTTCTTTCCTCGATTTCAAACCATCTCCTGCAAACTGAGCCAGTCCCATGCGTTTCTCTTCTTGATCCTTCCCACCATCATAAATGTCAGAGAAAGCAATCACTTTACTAAGGAAAATTCCTACGAAAACAATAACTATATGACACAACCCCCACGTTAAGGTCGGAATACGTAGGTAGGCCAGGGAACACAAACCTCAAGAGATGCCCAACGCCCGTGTTTTTATTTTATCTTCATATTTGTTGCTGTGTGTTGGACAAGATCTTTCATTTAGTCTCGTGGATGCGGGATTTTGCTTGCTGCCGTACGAAGTAAAATCAAGTCGGCATCTCGCACATTCTTTTTTGGCTTTTGTGGGCACGCCCTCCCCCCTTGTTGTCCTGTGTCTGCAATGCACGTTGGTGGGTCGTAGACTTGGTGCAACACAGTACGTACCTACTACACAGACCAAGGCATGTACCTACCTGTATGTCCGTTGTCAGGCTGTTCAGGTAGAAACAAACATGAACAGCGGGTTATAATAATATTCGGTCTTTTTTTTGTATGTATCATCTGTCTGCATGTCTGCCTTCCGTGCAATGCCTCCGCTTTGATCCATCATCTCATACGCCAAAGGATAGAAAAGCAAAGCAAAAAGCATGGTCGCTATGCTGTGCTTGGTGCGCCGAGCTGTGATGTGCTGTCAACCGTCTCTCTGCTGGGATTCCAAAAGCTACCCCATTGTAATCATCTATTCTTCCTCGTTGCCCAGCTGGTCCGCCCCATTCAATGCACATGCTATGCTTCTTGCGCCCCTTCTGAAATGCAGTACCACTGTTAGGAATAAATCGTCCATCTCTAGCAAGATGCTTTGCTCCTTGCTCGCTTCCCACCAACCAGAGCAACCAGGATAGATAATCTTTTTGTGCAATTGCCTCGTAGCATCTTGTTCAGCTTTCTGCACCCAGTCACCCGAGAAGGAGTCGACAAGGGCGAGTGGTAGCGATGAGAAAGGGAAACGAGACCATAAAAAACGTAACAGAAAATAAGATACCTGTCACACGATTCCAACGCACGCACACCTCCCCTCCCTTTCTAAGCAACTTGTTGTCGATCCAGTTCCCGCACACCGAAGACAGAAATAAGAGGCAAAGAGTCAGACACATCATTCCATCAGTCCCTCTCCACTCCTCATAAAGATGCAAAATGATCCGCCCCATACCATGGTAGCAACACGCTGCCCCGCCTTCTTGGCGGGCATGAACAAGACAATGAACAGTAAACAGTGAGAAAGGAAATGACACGCATCAGCAGCTACGAGCAGCTGGCGGCCATAGACTACAATACGTATTATAGAAAACAGCAGAAAAACAGAAAAATACTTTTCGAACCAGAGGACAACGCAACACAAAACCCCAACCGCCCAAATGATGTTCAGACAACCAACCCATAAAATGCAGAGCAAGCAAGCCTCCCAAATACATAAAAGGAAAATTTCTTCATCAAAGCCATGTCGTCATAAATGCAGTATTCTGTGATCTAAGTCAGGTCAAGGAGATCGGCGGCTTACTTGCACTAGGTTGATGTTACTCAGTACAAGCGGTCACCGAAAGCAAGGTCTCGGCCATGATCTTCGTCGTAGGAAGGGCCGCTAGTGCTGGAGGCAGGGACGCTGCTAGTCACACTGCCTTCTTCAGTATCAAAAACGTCGTAATTCGTATGCGAATCGCGGGTGATATTAAGCAAGAGGTTGGGTCCCTTAACCATGCTGTAAGAGGCGGGATGGCTCACTCCGTGAAAAGGAAGCCCGGGATGAGTCGGCGGCGGGGTGTGAAGTTGCGGCAGGCCATGGCAAAGCGTGACTGGGAATTGGGGTGGCAGCGAAGGCGCCGGTGATGTATTAGGAGGAGTGTTAGCGCCCGTAACAGGCAAAGGGGCAACCTTAGCAAGGACCCGCCGGTGCTTGCCACGGCCCTTAATCCCCTTGTTACAGTTCTTATAAAGCGTAGCGAAGTACTCCCACAGCTCTTTCTCCTCGGGAGAAGCCGAGTTGTAACCCTCCACCGAGGCGAACTTGCTCGTGAGAAAAGCGAGGGTGTCGACATGGAATTTGTTCTGGTGAGACTGCATAACCGTCAGCAGGCGCCAGGTTATAAAGCCCAGGCACGAAATCTCACCTTCAGGTTGCCAAGCTGGGTGAAGGTTTTATTGCAGCTGTCGAGCTTGCAGATAAATGGCTTAGTCTGACTATGCGTCTTGAGGTGTGCCCGGACATTTCCACGTTGGGCAAATCGCTTGCCACACTGAGGGCAGTCGTACGGTTTGTCTCCGGTGTGACGCCGCTCGTGAGTCTAGGGAATGGTTAGATCAAAACTGTCTGAGCAACGATATGCCAATCAAGTAAGACCAACCTTGAGGTTTCCAAGCTGCGAGAATCGAAGACCACAGCCTGGCACCTTGCATGTCTACTGCCAAGTCAGAACCGGCCGGAGGGGGGGGGGGAACCCTGGGATTGGGCACTCACATAGGGCTTGTCGCCTGTGTGGGCCCGCTTATGTATATCGAGATGTGTTTTCTGGAAGAAAGACTTGGAACACCCAGTGATGTCACAATGAAACAACTTCCTTTGTTCTTTGATTCCGAGGGCCTCGTTGAGTTGTGCCTGTGTTGAAAACAGATTAGGTGCCGGCCTCCTGTAAATAGCTGTAGACATACCAGCTGAATCTTGGCCTCGTCCTCTGAGACGCTTGCATTACGTTCCACCTTCCTCAGGATGGCGTCTGTGTCGGCCTTGGACTGGAGGGCTCTCATAAGCGTATCGATTCCTGTCTTATTCCCCGGTGCTTGAGATGCGGGAATTGCGGGAGCTCCGGGGACCGAGGTAATGTTGGGAAGCGGTCTCTGCATCGTCCACCCGCTGGAGTAGCTTGAAGAGCTAGATCCACAAGAGTGGGACTCGGTCTTCACCGGGGGACTCCGGCGCTCCTCCGTCGATTCCCGGCGTTCCTTGAGGTAGTGAGAGGTACGGAGAGGAGCAGGGTAGTCAGGCTCTGCCGGCATAGCCTGCACTTGCGGTCGTTCCTGGTATTGCTGAGGCTCGTGTTTGAATACCGGACCCAAGATCGGAGACGGAGTGAAGGAGTGATAGCCAGCATATGACACAGATGGTTGATACTGCGGCGCTGACACACTGGTGATAGCCGAAGGCCCGAGTGGCGCGCTGGTATAATATGACGAGGCCAGAGCAGGTCGTTGAAGCGGGGGTACAGAGTCCGGTCGGGGCTCGTATTGGCGGGGTTCGTAGGGCATCATGCCCGAGTCCAATACCACATAGTCGGTGTTGGGGTGGTGCTGAGGCCAGCGGGCCCAGGTCGCAGGTGCAGGTGCTTGAGCTGTGAGTGCCATTATTACGGCGTGGTGTCTTGCTCTTCCTAGAGCAAGACCTCTGGCAGCTTGGGAGTAAGTTCCGTGGTTGCTACTGAGTGATCAGAGTAAGTTGAGATGCGAGTCCGGAGCGGAGGTTGTGATGGCGCGAGGACAACAGAGATGTATACAGTAGAAAAGATGCGAAAGCAAAAACCCGCCAGAAATAATAGAAAGGCTGTGTCAACAGTGGTCAGGCTTGTTCAGCCAAAAGGTTTGTCACGTATATGTCCACTGTTCAGAAGTGTTAGACTAAGAGGGCAAGTGGGATATGGGAGGAGGACCATTATATCAATGCCCCATGAAGGCGGGTGGAGCGGGCTCGATCTCGCGGAGCCAATCGATTGGGAACCTAGCTGTTCGGAGATCTTGTTTTAATGGAGGCGTTGACAAGGTCAATACTGGGTGTCGAGGTACCCTGCATTTGGGCAGAGAGCGAGCGAGGTACTTCGAGAGTCGAGCCGCCCCGGAAACGACAAATGCATCCCTTGCGAGTCCTAGCCTCCCAGCTCTTCGTCCCGCAGCGCACTAGTTATCAGACCCCCACCGCTGCTCTGGGCAAAGAGTGCAGGGGGTAAGGAAGGAGACCAAGAGACATGCTGGGGTGCTGTGTAACCTGGTCTGAGAAAGATGGAGGGGCATGGGGGTGTTTCTGGGGACTGACAAACCTTGCCCGTGGCAGACCCAACCCTGCAGGCACCCAAGTCCAAGTCGTCGCCCTGCGCGTGTCCATCGAGGGACATACCGAATGAGACATTCTAAAGGGTACGGGAGGTCTTCCCCGCCGCCAGCTTGCCTTCTCCTTTGCCTAGCACCCAAGAGAGGGTGGAGGGGTCGCCCAGACACCGCACCCCTCCTCGAGGACCGTCGAGAGAAGGAAGGGCATCATCGACAGGTGGTCGCATGAGCCCAGGCGTGATTCCAACTTATCACAGCATCCCGAGCCACCGTCCCTCCATTTCCGCCAGTCTCGGTCCTGGAAACCCCGAAGGGTTACGGAAGAATTCGAGCAACAACATGAGTATTGCGGACAAGGAAGAAGTAGGAAAGCGCGGACAGGCGAGTTTTCAACTGCAGTGTAAATCATAACTTTGACGACAATCTTGGCACTTGGAGGCTCTGCAGCCTTTGCTCGTCAGAGACAAGGCGTCGTCAAAGATGACAAAATTCTCGTGAAAAGACGTGTAAGGGTCCCCGCGTTTTCCACAAGAAATGATTTATTTTCCTCCTTCCCGCGGCAAGCACGAACGCCCACCTGCTTGCCGTGAGGGCGCTGCTCTTAGGGAAGGAGCCCGCGAGTTGAGGTCAGAAAAAGCTGGTCCCAGGAAAGAGCGATGGCATCCCAAAAAGGGTGGTGTGGGAGCCAGGCCGCAGACTGACAAGGGTCTTAGTGCCAGGGCAAGCGACGCTAAACAATGACAAGAGTGACGGCCACCAGTCGTAGCAGCAGGTAAAGTGGAGGTCACCCGGTGTTGGGTGTGTGCCAAAAAACCTCCCCCGTGAAGGCATGGTCGGGTACTCAGGAGGTACCTTTCGTCGTCATTAGGCCTTCCTTCTTTTTATTATCTGGCTCCCAGCGCGGCAATTCCTCTACATCCTGCTCGACCCCCTCGGTACCCAGAGAGGTACGGTACAAGCGAGGACGCCACCTTTCGCTCTCCCGATGACGGCCCTTTCGCTGTCCAGCTTGGTACCAAGCATCACAGGGAGTATCCGCGTCCAATCGCAACCGCATTGGATTTGGGGGTCCAGATAGCTGGACTCGTGAGTTTTCCCCATGGCACACTACCTTATGGCTACCGCCATGTCTGTGCTTGCTGAGATTCCCGTTACCACGGCCAGTGCCTGCAGCGCGGTGGCGTCAGACGCTGCATTCGATGTGCAGGCACTGGCATGGCCCCGGCCTCGTCATCTCAGGTCGAGGCCAGACGGGACGGAATCTTGCGCTTTTCAACATCCTCGAACCCCTCCAGTCCGTCCGTCCCAATACCGCATACTATTGACTACTGCGTGGGCACTTTTCGTGCAAAGATGCTATCTTCGACACAAACCCCATGGAAATCACTCGGAAGAGATACAGTCCGTGCTATGACAGGACAAGGGGTTCGCAGTTCGTGCTCAGTCCAAGCTGCGACTTTGTTTTCAGGAGACTGGGGCTGGTGGATGCCCAGGCGAGAATCTCCCGTTTCAGAAGCTAAAGGCAGCCCTGTCCTGGTTTCCCGCATTTTTATCGAACGTACGAAGTATAACAACGGGAACGTTGTTATAGGTCTCCCAAGTGTGATTGACGGGCAATCGCAACGGTTTTTGCGCGGCACGGCCACCGCTCGTGCGAGGCTAACCATCAATGTCTATCCGGAGCGTCATGCGGTCAATTGAGAAGAAGTTTTGTGAAGATCTGCCTCCCGTTAGAGAATGTCAGAACGCTGATCCCCAAGCTTAGGGCTGCAGCAACTCCACTTCTCACCCCAAGAACGATGCTCTGGTGAAGAATGGTGATGACTGGCTTGCTAGCCGAGGCTGGCAGCAGCTAGGTACTAAGGAGTTATCACAAACTTTGAAGAGGGTGTCTTGCAGGCACTACTAAGTGACGTGATACAAGAGGCTTCGCGTGATACGAGTAGGCTTCGAGTCGTGACGATTGGGAGCGATTGAGATGGTGCGTTTGCTTCTCGTAGGCAGAGACACGGGAAAATTTCCCGACGTCCAGGCTTCGCTAAGACAAGGGACATGGAAGATTGGCCCCGAAGATCTGAGTGCCTTTATTTACCGGGATCAAGCTTCTTGCCTTGGCTCAATCAGCGGCCAGAAGGCCTCAACTCGAACTGGAGTGGAAGCTGGAGTGAGAAATATCACAAGCATCGTCCCCATATCACTTCCTCTGGGATATTTTCGTCCACACTGAGCATTGTGTTCCATGTTTTCCCACACTGGACAGCATCAATTGAAGCCGATCTTGAATTGGTGTGGCATTGATGAGTGGGAAGGGTCAAGGTTGTTTGTCGTTGAGATACGGTGCCATCATCCCAAAATGAAGCATGCATCCATCCAGTTGTTTCGGGGCTTGGCGCCCTAAGGGCAGCTCTAACGCAAGGGGTTCTCCGCACTCAATGGCACTCGTGATGTACCTATGAACTTGGGCATTTTTGTCGACATTCTGATGGGGGCACGGTCAATCACTGCTGTCACGGCGGCTACCAGGGACAAAACCCCCCAGACACACCAGGCTCGCTTCAGTGAACAAGTGGTGCAAGGGCCTTCGTGGGGGTCATCCACCGCCCTTCTGCTCACGGCGTCTTGGCGCGACTGACCGGAACTCTCCCGGAGCTCTCCAGTTCCAAAGTGGATCCTTCTCCACACAACGACAGTTCGCAACTTCCGCTGTCAGTCAGCCCCTCCAGCACAGAATCGCTAGGAACGGAACTCCCGTCCTTCCTTCCAACACACAAACAGACTGAAATACCCCAAAAAAAATTCGGCCGGAGGACTAGGAACGCGCCGTCAAGTTGGGACCACGATGGCTTCTCTCACCTGGAAATCAATGGTCAGGGGGACGGGACGCTAGCAGTTCTCCTCGAGCATGCTCACTAAATTGCGCCGTCGCAGCGTGCCTCAGCGGAAGCACCACGAGAGCCAGCCCAATCCCACGGGTCATGGATCCCAAGCGGAGAATCGATTTTTGGGACAGTCACGATCTGACCTGTCACTTTTTCTCTCCAGCACGTTCACGCTGAGCCCCCCCTCCTGTTTCCTTGGCTTAGCTGCCTTTTTGCGGAGTGAGAATATTCTCGGTATCGCGTATGCGGGGACCGGAAGTCCAACGCAACCGCTACCCTGCCGGGCTTTTGGAGGTAAGAAAAGTACTGGACGGCAGACAAAAGCAGTATCGATGACACCATATGCCGCCAAATATTTGATCTGAACCTAGCCCGAGACAATGTCTCTCTACCGACGCACGTACTTTGTGCCGACACGCGGGGAATCCTCCCTTGCTTTCCAGGCAAGGAGATGTCTCCGGTTCGCCGTAACCCGAAATCCCACAACTGGAATGGGCCCGATACCACGTTCCAGCAGTCGATAGTCTCACCAGGCAAGTCAACAACCACAACCACAACCACCACCGTCAGCATGGGGTGCCCCTCCATCCCAAGATCGGAAGGCTTGCGGAGAGGCGTTTCATCCCATGACCCGTCGTTGCGGTTCGTCTACTAGCTAGCGAAACATCACCTCCAGAGGAGCCGACCCAGTTCCTAGTAGCTCAATACAATCTTCTACGAGGAAAGCGACAGCTTAGCGGCACCTGACTTCCAACCAACATCCTATACCCTGGTCAGCGCGTGACCTTGCTCTCGTCATGGAATGCATGGCTCCAGGATGGTCAAGAAGGGTGGGCGGACGCCGGAGGGCGGAGCCGTACAGCCGCGGGACCGCCAAACCGGATGGGCAACAACGAGCGGGCAGAACCGACCGTACTACACCAGAAACAAGGATTATTGGCGAACCAGAAAGTCAGCAACACTGAAGACCCTGGGCAGCAGAGAACCTTCCAACACCACCAGCAACGCAGAAGCCGAACCTGGCCAGTTTTACAACTGTCCAACGACCAACTCAGACACCATCACGCCAATAGCAACAAGCCCCAGTACTCCGTTATAGAGTATATGTAGGCCATTTTCGAGACATATGAGCCACCAGTCTCGGTGTGCTGACTCGAGCACTCCCTGGTGCATTATTGCTTCGCACACAAGCCGGGAATGGTCGCCGACAGAGCGACCCCTCCGTTCCATGGTGAGGACATTCTTGAAGCACACCAGCGGTCGTTAGTGTTGACAAGTCCCAGAGTGAACAACTGGGGATGGTGTCAAAACCAAGACCTTGTCGCAGGCATGAATGCACGCAGTGCAGGCTTGATGCAGACCTTTCCCGGCTGGATGCATGCCCCAGAGCTGGCCTCCAGCTTGGGGCCAGCCAATTTCCGCTTCTGGAATGGCGTGCCGCAGACGACCCTTGTCGGCATATGAACCCTGTTGGCACTCATTCCCAGAGGTCTGGTTGATGGGCAGATCCCCTGGTCAGGACTGCTGATTGGGTACTCGGCACAGCAGGCAAAACGCAGCCTGACGCGGGAGACAGGGAGAGAGCTTTGGCGTGCGCACAAAAAGCTCCTGGTCATCGAGCAGGCCCCTCCAAACTTCGACCGCGGGGGAAGCGACAAAGGTCCCCGTTTGGCATAGGGGGTCGTCAGGGCCACCCTGCCTCTTTTCTCGCCCAGCGTATGTCCCCAATAAATGGTTGGATTGCTACGCATAGCACACACCCTCGACGCACGTGTGCCCTTTACACAGTTCTGGTGGCAACCCGCGAAAGCCTTTTTCACCTCTGACCGACTCCGTCTTCCTGCACCTTGGCATGCACCAAAACTGTCATCCTTAGCACCTGGTAGGCCCTCGAGCGATAGCGAAGGTGGTATCCGTATTCATCCTGCATGCGACGGTTAGCTGGCCATTGTGGTGGTAACTGCGCTGCCGTCCCTCCTGATAATAACGTATCGCCTCGATATTTGATCGTCATTGCAATGCCGCTGGTGACTAACCGTCCTTCCGTGGGGGTGAGCTGAGGTAGGGAATGGATCTCGTGGATCTTCAAACCTGCCGGAACCCAAAATGTTCTCACCATGAAGCCCCTCGTCAAACCTGTTCGCAGCACTCCCGCGGGCCAAGTCTGAATCAGCACGCAATCGCGAATGTTTTTTTTGCTTTTTGGATCTCGCCTCCGAACGGTGGATCTGATACCCTGCTCTGGCTGATCAACCCCCGACCCGGTACGAATCAAAATACACGCTGAAGCGGCGATAGCGGGATGGCGGGAAGGTGGCGGCGGTTGTATGAAACAAAAAGAAAGGTGGAGTTACGGGCACACTCGTCATGGCCTGCGATTGAAAATAGCTCCCGTCGTCGTCACTGGTCCAGGTCTCTGTTTCCCCACCAGCCCCATTGTCGCCATGATCCGTCGCGGCCTTGGAGACCGCGTTGATATCGAACCGAGCGGGGCATGTCCAAGACGAAGGGGGGCGATGCGACGAAAGTCAAATCACGATGGTCCTGTCGCTTCTCGGTCCATTCAGGTCACGACAGAGCCACGCTGAAATCTGACTGGACAAATCTTTGGACGCAGGTACTCCTGGCGAGCAATTATTGTTTGCAGGTGGCGAAAATATTCACCACTCATGGAGCTCTGGCCCCGGACAAGCTGTAAATTTCACCGAGCACGAGCGTGAAATCTGATATTGCGGCTGATAGACGCTCAGACGTCTATCGTTCCCTTCAACATCCCGATCTCTCCAGTTTCGAGTCAACAAGAAATGGCCAAGCTCTACTGAGCAGCACAGGGATGTCGCGTCCTGGCAGAGGCGCAAATCAGCTCTCAACCTCATACGGTCACTGCGAGTTAACTTCGTCACGCACATAGAAGTGTAACCACTTCCCTGCGGTCTCTGCGCTCGAGAGTAAAGCAGGGTTCGTAGCATTACTCGAAGCCGCTAGGCTTCGCTAGTCCGAACCCACTAGTGTAAAACGGAGTGTGGCACTACTAAGTATACAAGCACGAATAATGCATGGCGACTTTTCACCACACTACACCACTTTACACCACTGACTAATTAGTGTAGCGACGCCCCGAAAATAGCTCCACAGTTAAATTCGAGGAAACATTCGCGTGAGAAAGCTGCTGGCCCCTAGAGCATTTTGATACGAATACTGATAGCAACAAACGACGTCAGTGACCGAGCACTGGCTGGGTCTGCAAGCTCTTCCGGAAGCAGGCAGTCAGTGAAAGCAACCTAAACGCATCGGGTGCAGAATGCAAGATCCTGCAAAGCTGATCTGCCAAATCAGAAGACGGCGATGGCCACGATGTGGCCGCACTCCACCCATCGGCGTCTGTCGAGATATCCAGTGGCGACTGGCGGATTCTGGGAGTGAAACGAAGATATCAGTTATCATTTTTCCGGGGCAGTATGCCGGCAGCTAGCACAGCCTAGTTTCTGGTACATCCTGGCTGAAGTCGCGAGCTCATTGGAGTGAGCCCAGGGTTTAGATCACCTTGGGAAGTGATTGACCCCCTGACCCACTCTTCCTCCTGGTAGTTACTGGGTGTGCTTGGGCTCATCAGGGTTGAGCGAGGAGAATATCCGCCACTAACATCAAGTTTTGCTGCGTATAGGACGCACCGTGGCTTTTCCCGTTCCGGATTTTGCTGCGCGGGCTGACTGCTTCAGGTGAAGTGACTGAAATCAAGTCTTTGGAATGGAGGTCATCGGTGACACATTTGACGTGGAAGGCAGCGACATGTCTGCATTCTGTCGGCTGGTTTTTCGTGCAGGTGTGGCGAGGGGCCCACCACCACGAACTTGATGTGCGTTTCGCGCGGCTCACGGATAGCAATAGAGGACGATAATCGAGCTCAACAGCTGCGAGATCAGGCCATGGTAAAAGGAGGCCCCGATCTGCGCCGAATACGACAGTGATATTTGCACAACACAACGGCCAAGGTGGGACGGAAGAGGAAGATGGCTCTCTGCAGCAAGTCGCGGACTGTGTTCCTGCACCTGATTCTGGCAGGCAAATGTGTTTGTTTAACGCGCATCCGACGGGTCGTCGACAGCATATAGCAGTTTGAGAAATATTCATATTGACGTCTCGGAATCCACGGTGCGACACTGGACGAGAGGTACACAGGATCAAATATGCCGGACTGACGCCCGGAAGCGAACGACTCGGAGGTTTTTGACCTGCCGAGAGAGATCGGGCTCTCGGGGGACGGACGGGTGATACCTCTCTACTCAGTAGCATTGGCGAGGGAGGCTGAGACAGGGATACGCCGCCAAACAGTCTTCACACGAGAATAGCAGCGACAATAATCGATGAAAACATTCAGAGGTGACGAAAACCAGTCAGGAATTAAGGAGAAATCTTCAGGCCGACGGGTGACACTGCGGCATTGACAGGAGAGACAAGATGTTGTGACTGCAGACGCCCGTGGGGTGGACACGAAAAAAGGTTGTTGGGGGTACAGAGTACATACTCTCAACGTCCGACTTCGCTCCAAGGGTCTCTTGTCTCTTTTCCTCCCGCTCCCGTACCTCGCTGGTCACGATTCTCGTCATTGCCGAGCCCGTTTCAGAAAGAAAAGCTTGGGGATGGAGAGCCAGGAACCGGGCACATACCCATCACGGTCAAGCACCAACAGTGGAGAGGAGAAAACGTGCTCTTTGTTTTCTTCCTGTGCCGGCATGCGAAGGGAGCATCCGCCGATTGTGATTGCTTGGAAGCGAGGCCAGCCAAGGGAGGCGCATCGCACCGATGTTACCATATAGAGTATGCGGTCCATTGGGTTACCCATCACTGACAATGTCCGCAACAAGCGCGACTAACCCAGGGTCCACGACTGAAGCAAAACAAGCAGCGGTGAGCTGGTCTGGGCGGGAAACACCAGGCCTGGCGTGTTTGTCGCAATATTTACCCTCTCCAACAACAACAAGAATGCCGTGTCGCAAAGACGAGCCTCGCGCCGTGCCCCCGGTTCTGGTTTGGTCTGCATTGAACACCCGTCAAGGTGTTTTCTTGACCCCGTGCCAACCTGCGGGCCTGCTACTGCCATGACCAGCTTTGGAAGCAGGAGACCGATATGGGAAACACTGCCCCTTTCATCAGGCCTCTACACTATTATTCAGCGTACAACGCAAGCCACGACTCAGATGGCGGATAGACTAGACGCGGGCCAGGACGAGGATGACCCCAGCTGCCGTCAGTCTGGAATTGAGCGTGTCGAGCGAATCACGCGTAGACAAAGAGCAGGAGCGGCTATTTCCTCTCTGTTCCTTTCCGAATGGCTTGTCTCAAACAAGACACTGGGCTGGGCTGGCTGGCAAGCGAGACATTGCTAAGGTCACTGTTAGCCTGGACGAGAACGGGGAAAAAAGGAGAATGACGACGTTCATTACGTGCACCCCGCCCGGGGAGCGAGCCGGCCCGCAGCGGCTAAGTGGTATCAAGCCACTTGGAGTCTTTTTGTTTCGGGAGGTTCCTCTTGATGTTGCTTTTTTTTCCCCTTCAACTTTCCCCCACCGATCTATCGTATCAAATTTTTTAGCATTCCGAGATGTGCGGGGGGCAAGGAGGGGGGCTGACTCTCGCTTCTCCGGTTCGATACGGTTCGATATCGGTGGCGTCTCGGAGCCCCGGCATCCCACGTGGGGATTTTCAGAAAGGGGTCGGCCTCGCGACAGAGAGAGAGGCCTAGATCTCCGGATAGAGCACAGCTCTCACCGCCGGATGTGGGCTTTTGCAAGCCGTGCAGGCTTCTTTTGCAGATACCGGTTGTTTTTTTTGTTTCGCGAGGAAGGAGGATGGCAGATTTGAGTTTTTTGGACGCTGCCGAGGGGCCCAAAGCAGCAGAAGATCTTCAGGGTCTTTCCTGCAAAGGGCGGGCGAGCAGCTATCAACCTATCAGGCTTAGCAATTCCTTTACCGCTGTCTGCTGGGGCCGCCTGGACCGGCCGCCTCCCGCCCGCACTGCTGACCCATAGGCGCACGATTGGGGCTGCTGCCCCGGAGCCGGACTCGGTCTCAAGATGCTAATTTCTCCGAATGATCGACGCCGCTATCACAACTGCTGGTCGTAACCTGCTTTCTCCAACCCGTGTCTTTCTTTACCCCTCCCCCATCCAAGACCCGTTTTTTGTCAGTGGCCCTCGGTTACACGCACAGCTTGCGGCGGCCCAGAGAGCCCAGGTGGGGGGATCGAGGAGGCACTCTTCAGAGATGATCGACAAGGCTTGCAGAACAAAGACTAACTAGACGCAGCCCGCAGTCTCAGAGCTGTGCTGGCGAGCCGCAGCCAAATATTTGTCCCTAGTTAATGCGCCATCTCGAGGTCAGAGACAGCTTTGGGAAAGGGGATGCAAGGAAAATTATGACCGTGATGGGCAAGGTGAGTTGTCATTCATCTAAGGTACAGGCATAGCTGTTGCGCACACAGACGCACGGCTGACTCGTCTCGATCCAAAAGGGGCAGGAGAACAATGTCCACCGCTCAACTAGTATGGCCGCAGCCGCAGCCGCAAGCCAGCCATTGCAGATGGCCAGTCAATAACAAGCAGGGGATAGGGCAAGAATCGATCAGTGACAGGTCCTTTACTCCCTAATCCCCGAGTCTGAACTCCCCTCGCCGGCAACACAGTGTCGTCGGGCGTTGTATCAGATGGCGAACACCATATCCGCACACCAGATGAAACAGCCTTGAGCCTACGTCGTGTACAGTGTGTACGCCACTCCCGCACTTGGCTGTGAGCTCGGCTCAAACCAGTTGGCACTAACTAGGCTCCGCGCTTTCCTGGTGTAGAGTGTCCTCTGTTCTCCGGAGTCCCAGTGCTTCGTGCAAATCCCAGGACAGGCTTCAGTCGAATCGGAAGGCTCGGAAAGGCAGGGCATGGGACTGCGCAGATGGGATATCGTCATGGTGAGGCAACTGTGGGACCTCTTACTTGCCGTCTCCTGTTTGGGTTCCTACCTAGGTATGTGTTTCTCAGATAGGCGAAAACTGGCCTGCTGTTCCGCCCCCTCTTCTCCCCTCCTCGCCCCCTCCCCGTCTGCATGTCTCACCTCGCCTGGCCTGCTTAGGTAACACCGCTTGGTGCGACTGGTTGGTTGCAGCTCACAGGTCGCAGGTAGGTCGGTTGGCAGGGGCTTACAAGCTAGGCTGTCCTGCCTACCGCAGTATAAGGTGTACACTAAGTCGGTCAAGCCAGGCGGGGTAGATAGGTAGGTACCAGCGTGATTTTTCGTCTCCTGAGACTTCTTTCCCAGGTTCTTTCAGCTACTATGGTGTTGGATCAGCGGGCCTAGATGCTTCTGATGTCTATCTGCATTGTCTACCTGCACGTGTCTCTGGACTCGACATCCAGGGATGTGATTCCAGCTTCAGAGTTCCCTCTTCATCCAAGGCTATTGGGGGGGGGATCAGTCAAGAGTGCGTCTTGTCTCGTCTCATCTCGATTCATGTTGTTCTGGGACATGATTTAACGGAACAGAACAGAATATATCAGGATAGGGACGGGACGAAACGAAAAATATCTGAACTAGGTTGTGCTTCTCCCACGTGCGGAAAAGCGGAACCACCCTGACCGTCTACTCGGGCAACTGCCTGGCTGACATAGTGTACCCTAAACCGCCGTTTATCACCAATACTGGCGTCGGGACCATCACTGTCACCGTCGCCGTCACTGTAGTTGTCCACTGTCTTGGGCTTCGCTGACCGTCTTCCGTCTGCTGCCATCCATTAGCCAGTCTTGCCAGTACCCATCAGCCATCGGCTTGTTTGCTTAGCTGGGTTAGCTAGCACCAGGTACGATACACCACCCTGCACTCTCCAGCTGTGTCATTATGGCACAGATGCGGAACCGGCTCGGCTTCCGGTGGGGCCGTTTTCAGGCCAGGTCAAAGTTCCAACACGGTCAGGCGGTTGGTTGGTGCACATCACTTCATTCAGGCAGTGGTTATGGTGTGTACCAGGCATTGGGTGGTTTCGGTGTCTCTAACTAGTGCTTGTGGTGTGCTTCGCACCCAGTAGTTCAGCCACGGAATGTCCAGAAATAGCGGAGTGCAAGTGGGCGCCGGAGTGGGAGTGGGAGTGGGAGTACAGAGCAAGGCAGGAAGGTTGAAGCCCGAAGGTAGTCGTGGTGGCGAACTCGATGGGAGCTTTGACATCTGGTAAATCAAAAGAGTCTTGTTATCCCACTGGTGGGAAAGAGACCGAGTCATGGTGCTGGTGATATGCATGTCTGTGAGCCGCATTTTTTTTGTAACTGTCTGTGCTGTTTCTTGGACGCGGTCCCTGAGTGGTGTACTGGCCAAGTGGGCAACGGATAGAGATCTCAGGGGAGGGTTGATGCATGTGGTATTGTACGGACGCGCGGCGGTATGTACTCCAGGCACTTACTCCAGGCGAGGAGTATGTTGGCCCGTCAAATTTTCGAGCCTACGGGTGCGCAAGGGACGAAAGAAATCCCAATCCCTCTGTTTGTTGCGAATTTCAAGGCCACTGTGCTATCCGACTCCGCAGGATTCGAACGTGCTGCCTCTCGAGTGGACTGGAAGACAACAGCTCTACCTCGCGAACACTGTTACCATGCCAGAGTTGATCATGCGAACAGTATATCGATATTCATTGTGTAGGATATGGCCCAATGTGCCGAGCCTGTCTGAGTCCAACTGCTTGCGAGCATCAACCCAGATCAGTCCTCGTCGGCCTGCTTGTTCGTAGCCCTCAGCTTCTTCTTCGGATTCTTCCCCCCCTTAAAGTGCTTTTTCCCTCCGGAAAGCTGCACCTCCTTTGGGTCAATACCTTGCTCCGACGCAAGAATCGCTCTCAGCTTCCGTTGGCTGAGAGGCTTCGCACCTGCCAATGCAACCTTACCCTGTTCGGTATATCTATGATTGAAGGGCATGCTCAGATGCCCTGCGTTCCTCGTGCCGGGTTTGAAGAATGCCTTGTCAAGCTTCTGAGACTTCGAACCCTGCGGAAGTGCCACAAAATCAGCCAGAGAAGCATCCTCATCAGGATCAGCTTTGTCGAGAGCTAGCTGCTCCATAGCCGCGCTAAATGCTTCCTGCCTCTTCTCCGGCAGATGGGCCGCATCGTAAAGCTCGGCGTTGAAATCTTCACCGCTGATATTGCCAGGTGGTGGCTCACAGTAAAGAAGCTTGCCGCTGACGTAGTCCTTGAGAACATAACGAGCAGCCCTTGACTGGTCTGGCTGACCTAGCCCCTGAGTCATGAAACCTCTATGACGAGCGTACGCCATCAGCAGCTCTTCAGCAGTGGGCAGACCAGTGCCACCCTCCTCAAGTGGCCGCGTCCTTATTTGGATGCCGTAAATAGCTTCCAAGAAGAGCTTTGGGATCCTGCGAGCCACAAGGCCAACTGGGCCATTATATTCTCGGAGCTGATCGATGGGAAGGACACCGTTGCACACCAGCTCCGCTTTGGTGCTGGCGAAGTTGGGGAAGACGAGACCCGGGCAATCACATAGAATGACCTTGTCACTCAAGTGGATTGTTTGGAAGTGTTTCGTCTTTCCTGGTGTAGATGAGACTGATACCTTCTTGGCGCCGATGAGGGCATTGATTGTTGATGATTTTCCTACGTTGGGGTATCCAACCAACCCCACTTGTAGTTTCCGATCAGGCCCTGCAGCAGTTAGAACCTGTCCCTCGGTTGCTGCAAGAGCTGACGTACCGAGATCTTCCGGTGCATACTTCAGAAGCATGCTCTCCAATTCATCCACAGTCAGAATCCGAGTGTCCATATCCTCACCATCTCCATTCTCAGACTCATCTGAATCGTCCGCGCCCGAAGACTCAGAATCTGCCTCCTTGCCTGCCAAGGCAGCATCCTCGTCTTCTTCAGATTCGCTTCCAGGCTGCTCATCATATACGCCTGTCTCAATCATCTCCTTCGCCAGCTGTGCAGAGAAGAACTTGTACGAGATGCCTGCCTCCTTCAGGTATGTTGCCCAGATCTTCCTCTGCCTATACGTCATCATGTCGGCCTTGTTGATAAGAAGCAAGTTCTGCTTCTTGGGGTCAACATCCTTGACGTAGCTTTCCAGATCCTCAGACCGGAATAGCAATGGGTTCCTCGCATCGACGATTTGGACGATGACATCCGAGCGCTCAATAACTCTCCACAGCTGCCTCCAAACCTCGAGGTTCCTCTCAAATGGCGTCATGAGCAAATCTTGCGTCTCCTGAACCTCGGCAAGGCCCCTCCTCCAGTTGAGGAAGCTTTCTTTCTCGAGGCGATCCAGCTCCTCGGGTGTAGTGTCGGAATCCCACTTTGGCCTCCTCGGCACCGTCAGCTTTCCCTTGTTCTCGCGTTGCTTCCCCAAAATTGCTCTCTCCTCAGCCGCCGACAGAAGGTAAGGATTACGTTGATCGGTATGGATGATCTTGACATTGTTCATCTTCTCAGCCGTAAAGTCGGTACCCGCGAGCTCAGCCGTCGCAAGGAATTCGTCCAGGGCGCCCTGCTCCGTGACGGAGCGCATCTTGACCCATGATGCCTCTTGTCTGTCGTTGGTGATGTACTCCTCGCCTGTTTCGTGGTTGACTCGGATGACAGAAGAACCCTTCTTTCGGTCGGCGCCTTTCCCTTTGCCGAATCGGTCGTTCATCAGCGTATTGCCGAGGCCGACTGACTTTTTCGACTTTGCGTGCACCATCTTGACTGACGTAATAGAGCGGCCAGAATAAATCCTTCGCGAGAGAAAAAAAGGCGTGCGGGCGTCGAGGGATAGGCCTCAACTGGTCGCAAAATACCAAGGCGGGGTGTCTTGTCTTGGAAAGATCTGGGTGTTGCTGATAAATGATAAATGGAGGGGCAAATTTGCAATACCACTATGACGAAATTTCGCGTACAGCCTAAAATATTATACGCAAGGACTAATACACCGAGAGGTTGAAATGACGCGTTTTTTCACTGCTTTCTTACTTGGTTCTCTCTGCACCTTTTGTATCCCACCGTTACAGAGCTCAACTCAAGGCGATAAGATAAATCAACCCCGCCAAAATTTCCCACAGACAGATTCCGAACACTATTTTCTCACCAATTTTTCGATCACCGCCTCCCGAGAAAAACCAAATCACGTCACGATGCCTCGAGGAAAGTGGATGTATGTTTCCAGTTTTCAACCCTACCCAACGAAGAGAAACTAACCGCATCTCCAGCGACAAGAAAACGGCGACGCACTTCACTCTCGTCTACCGCCCTCAAAATGACCCCCTCATCCACGATGAGTCGGCACCCGCCATGGTGCTCAACCCGACGCAGCGGCCCAACGCCGGCAAGGGCAAAGCGCTGTCTGATTTGGCCTCGGAATTGGGCTCAGACGCGCTAAGCATCCGCGACAACGAGGGCGAGGCAGCTAACCATGGCATCTACTTTGACGACACCGAGTACGACTACATGCAGCACATGCGCGACTTGGGGCAGGGCGGCGGCGAGACCGTGTTCGTCGAAGCGAAACTGCCCGCCAAGAAGGGGAAGGGCAAGTCGCTGGAGGAGTCGCTGCGCGAGCTGGATCTCCAGAACAAATCGGCCGACCTACTAGACGAGGATATTTTACCCAACAAGAACCTACAACACCTAACGTACCAGGCACAGCAGGAAGTGCCTGATGCTATTGCTGGATTTCAGCCGGATATGGATCCGCGGCTGAGGGAGGTACTTGAGGCGTTAGAGGATGAGGCATACGTGGATGATGGGGACGAGGACTTTTTCCAGGAGTTGGCCAAGGACACAACAGAGATCAACAAGCATGATTTTGAGGAGGAATATCCCGACTATGATGAAGAGGGGTGGGAGTCGGATCGAACAGCTAGACCAAACAGGGAGTACAGCAAAGCAGCAGCGGAAGATGACGTTGACGACGACGAGGAGGTGCCACAGCTCCTAGACACATTGAAACAGCGCCCCAGTGATTGGATGGAAGAGTTTAAAAAGTTCAAGAACGACCAAAAGGCGGAGAAGAAGCCGGCGGTTGCGGCAAGAGCGATGGGCTCGGAGATCCAGTCATCGATTTGGACGACGACCACAAACGGGGGGAGACGGAAGAAGAGGAAGGGAGCATTGACAAATCCCTCGACATACTCAATGACATCGTCTTCCCTGCTGCGGACAGAGCAGCTCAGGATACTGGATGGCCGGTTTGAAAAGATCGAGGAGGAATACAACGCCGATATGGATGACATGGGATCGGTTTCACAGATCTCGATTGCTTCAACCGTGCAAGGCCGCGTACGACAAGATTTCGACGGCATCCTTGATGAGTTCCTGGAGGGCTACTCGATGCATGGAAAGAGGAGGGTGAAGAAGGGGAAGTGGAAGAATGGAGTGGAGCAGTTAGACGAGATCAGGAAAGACCTAGGACCGGCAAAGATACGGCCTCAGTTTATCTAGGGTTACGATTAGGAGAGATGGCTCGTCCATAAGCTCTCCGTTACCTCTAATAGAGAGAGCTCATCATGAATGACTTTGTGGCCCATATCTTGAAGGATTGTTGCGAGATCTTACAAGATGTTGGTGGGGATTTTGGTCAAGTATGCGCAGACAGGCCAGGCGGATGTGGAAGAGCCGTTCATCGAATGAATTTTGCGGTTGGGAAAAGAGGGAAAAGAGCTTGGAACCTTAAGGTGGGCTCCTAAAAAGGTGGCGCAAACATGCTTGGTGGTATTACGAGCTCTTAAGGGATGTTGAATGCACAATACGCACTAATATAGCAACACCTCCCTTAGTTTGGCCCTTTTCGCCTAGTCAAAGCCAATCCCGTCGAAGTAGTTATCGAGACCCCCATATGCCGAGTCGAGGTGGTCTATTGTGCGGGATACCATTTCTTCGGAGGTGGCACCCCAGTCATCTGTCAAACCTATTTCCCTGATCTCAGTGAGCCTCGACTCCTTCTCCACAAGCAACCCCTCATCGGACAGCCGGTAATCATGGTGAATCGCTTCAGGGGAGATCCCGAGTATCAGGAGGATCAGAATGATGATCAGCCCGGTCCGATCTTTTCCTTGTGTGCAATGAACGAGAGAGGGCAGCCACCCGGGTTGTATGCAAAAGCCGAGTATCTACAGAAGTCAATTCACTCAAACTCGCTAGAGGGCAAAACCTCTGCACGGAGATACAGAAAAGGAAAGTAAGTGCGTGCATACCTCAGCGATCTGAGGACCAGACTGGTCCAGCGTGTCAAGACCAAGCCCGACCAGTCCCCTCTGGAGCATCACCTCACGGCCTAGGATCCTGAAAGCGGGCATCCGGAAGCCTAAGATGAATAACACGAGGAATTTTCTGTTTTGATCATGTAGCGATCAGAATAGATGGAACATATTAACAGCGAAAGGATGTAGTCGTCGGGCGGACCCACATCAAACTCCACCACGGTAGCTTCCGCAACAGAAATATCTCCAGCTGCCGGCCCGTTAACTTGATCTCGAGATACCGCAAGCCGGGGATGTGCAGCGGCTCTGCGAGATCACCATTGCTCTTTCCGAACGTGACGGCACCAGCCTGTCGCTTTTGTAGTGCATTGATGTGTTCGGTTCTGCGTGACTATTAACATGGCAAGAAAATGGCACGGCAAACTAATGCTACGCACTGGGTCCGAAGGTCAACTACCGTCCTGATGCCGAAACCATGTTGGAGGAGGTGTCGGTCCTGAGGTGTGGCGTCGTCGGGGCGGGCGGAGCGGAAGAGCAGACCCTCCCTGATGAGACGTTTACCGACATGGCCGTTGATGGTTCTGCCTACGTCCCGAAAATTCAAGATGGCTTCAAAGTCGTCGCCGTCGGGCCGGAGTTGCACGCCGCAGGTCGACGTCATGACCACGGCGAGTCCCTAAGGAATAGTCTTCTGGGATATACGCTGGGGTCTGCTGAAGTTAAGGTGGTTACTGCTTGCTGCCCGTCTCCATGTGATGTGCCTGGTGGACGGTTAATAAATCGAGCCCACTTGAAGTTCAATTATAGAGAATGCGACTCGATTTCTCCTCGACATTTATACAAACCGCACTTCAATTTCCTGTCTTGCCCCCCTGAGAGATGAACATAGGTAATTGTCTCGTCCCCGCTGTATTCGCACTAACCTAACTTGAGAAGAAAATGGGTTAGGGTTAGTCTGCTTCTGTATCAAATTCCTTAGGTTATAATAATGTTCCAGGAGCCCGGATCTATCTCCGACGTGGCGTGGTTAAGCGGAACAGGTCGGTAGTGGCACGTGAATGGCGGGTAAGCGCTTACCTACAAGTTTACCTACGCACTCGTAGATCCGTTGGTAGTATACACTGATGAGCTATGCCTACCCACTTTCGCGGTGATGTTGATGGAGTTGTATTAGGGCAACAAGCACGAGCAGGTTGAATGCGCAAGCCGGGTTGTTCGCGGGGTCTGGATCGATCGGTGTCATTTCGTCACACACGCTGTTAGTTCCCTGACGCGGTGGCCGGCGCAGCTGTAGGTGATGTGCAGCTAAGGTTGCATCGCGCTAACAACGTTCCAGCACGAAGGGGCGATGACGTCGGCGCACTCGATGACGAGACACGAAAGCTTCACCAGCACAAAGACTGGCCATCATCATGATTACCCCCCATTGCGACCCCCGAATTTTGGGAAGACCTTGCCCAACAAGTGCTTGCATAGAATACCAAAATCGCAAGCGTTCCGCCGCATTCCTCAACATCATCCATCTCCAAGCCCCAGATTCCATTCAAGGCTTCCAGGTTCTTCGTGCCCTAGAAACTCACCCACTAGACCTTCCGTTATCCTACATCATCTCCTTAACGAAACCCATTCATTATTGGCCAAACTCCGGTCGCCTTGACTCAGACCCGCCGTTCCGGGCGCATCCCCATTCGATCGTGTGTCTCCAGGGAGGGCGGGCACTCAAAGCCTCGCGTTTAACCCCACAATCACTTATTGAGCTGTAGACAATGGGTTCGACTGCATTGACGCAAACCGCGCCAGCACCGGCACCCATTCGACTCGATGCAACCAGTAAGACCTGATCCTCTATGACTTATTTCAGAACCCAACTCAAAAATCATTGAAAGGCCATTCCGGACGAATCAAATACGCAAATGCGCGAGATCTCCCAGGCTTTCCGTCTGTCGGCGTCAAAAACCACGGCACAGCGGCGAGTACTGCCGCGACTCTGGGCTGGATGAACACAAAGCCGCCACAGCACCAGAAATCCGACATTTCGGCCACAGCGTCTGCTGCGGCCCTACTTGCCAGCGACCACAAGATGGCTTCGACCGAGGGCACCCGGCGCAACGCGGCTGAGCCCCAAGCCGCTGCTTCACTGGCTGCTGATTCAGTCCAGCGCCACCGTCACGATCAATCGCCGCCCCCTTCAACGTGGGTAAGCTCCGCCGCAAATTTGGCCTTCAAGTCCAGCATATCGGCCCCACCACCTCCCGACGCGTCGAGTCTCGCCCGGCAAGGTTCTTTGCGTGCCGCAAAAGGTGCTATGGAAGCCCGGCGCCCCAGAGCGAAGTCATCGCCAATGCCAAAAAAGACATACCCCAACCAAGCCAACGCCGCATCCAACGCGCTCAGTGCTGCAACCATCGCGCACCGGCCGTCCGTACGAGCACCGACTGTCCCGGTTGACGAGGGCGGCGCTGTTTCTTGGACTACCATGGACAGGCGCATGTACACCTCTCATCCCCCAGTTCAGCCTGAGGTGGACGAACAAAAGCGCAATGATGTCCTTCACGCCTCAGCTGTGGCCATGGCAAGGTGCATGTATAACCAACAACAATCCGTCATCAAAACAACGCAGGCAACTACCCTTGCCAGGTCATCTTCTTTTACTCGCAGTGGGGGAAGAAGCACCGAGGACGAAATCGAGAAAGTACCTACATTCAGTAATCTCCAAGAGGCCGCCTACCGCCTTGCCCAGGAACGTCTGGCAAAGCTTCAGGAAGAGCATCAGCAGAACAGGGAGCTGCAAGAGTACTACGGATCCTCCGGCTCACTGCAGCGCAGCAAATTTGGCTCTCTCCGAAGCAGGCTGACGCGGAGGCGGTCAGCTAGCGATGGGGCTTTGGCTGAAGATAAACAGAGATCTCTTCACATACGCAAGCAAATGTCTCTCTTCGACACTAAGCTTGCCGAGGTTGACGAGAAGAAGCAAGAGCAAGACCGTCAGGCCCTTCTGGCTGTCGCTCAGCGGAACGTCCAAGCACGCCTGCGGGATATGGATGAGAAGATCCAAGAAGAGACCGGTTGGGTAAAGCCAAGCACCCGGGAAGACTGGGAGTGGAGAGCACGAGCTTCTGTTCAAGCCAGATTTGAGGCTTCGAGGCTTGAAGAACAACGCAAGGTCGATATAGGGGGCGGAAAACTGATGGATAGAGACGCCGTTGAGGCGATTGCGGCAAGGAGGGTGCAGCCTCTCCTTAACGAGATCAATGAGAAGGCAGAGCGCGAGCGGGAATTGACGGCCCAGCGAAGAGAAGATGAGGAGAAACAAAGGGAAGAGGCTGAGAGGAACAAAGCAAGAGAGAAAGAAATACAGGAAATCCATAAGCAGCTGAAAGGTTAGTGCACGACTTTGCTATGTGCAGGCACGGCGCTCACGTGACTCAGAACAACAGAAAGACCAGGATAGATTGAGGAAATCAGAAATCAAACACGAAGAGAAAGCTAGGAAGGCTGATGTTAAGCAAGAAGAGAAAGCAAGGAAGGAAGACGCGAAGACTGTCAAGGCGGAACAAAAAAGGCACTCCCGACTCGAGAAGCAAAAGGAGAAAGAAGCCATCCCACCCACGCAGACGGTCGATCCACCAACTTCTGAGCCCTTGCAAAAGAAAAGATCGATTGAAGTCAACCGTCACTCTGCCAGCCCGACACGCCGCGCTTTAGCTGTTACCTTTCCCAAGCGCCACTCGAAACAGAACTCTAAAGACTTGTCAGACAAGCCTCCAGTCTCTGACCGGTCCGATCCCGCTACCAGCCCATCGAATAAAGTCCGTTCCTGGCTAAAAATACACTTTGGCCGGCCGAGGTCTCTATCCTCATCTGGAGTGGAAACTGGCGGTCTAGGCGGAAGTGACCATACCGGGGGCGGCAAGAAAAAGTTTATAGGCGGCGCCGCCCTCGCGAGACTTACCGGGCGCAACGGCAGCTCGCCTTCTGTTGGTGGACGACGGAGCGTCAGCGCTGGTACAAGTGTGCGCGAGATGGCTATAGCGGGACGGCCGGGTGATGAGGATGGTGTCAAGGGTGATGAGGTGGGAGAAGAAAGTAACATGGTTGCACTTCCAGTTGCAGGACCAATCTCTGATCCTGGCCCAAGTCGAAGCGGGAGAGGAGCCGAAGGCTCAACCTCCTTGGACAACAGGTCAGTCAGCAGCTTGAGCAGCCTAGATACTTTTGAGGAGGCGAGGACGACGTTGAGTGAGAGGCCAGTGACGCCGCCGCGATTTATCCGCGTTGGGCCCGAAAGGGGGCAGGCGAGCCCAGTGAGGGGGTCAAGGTTTTCAGAGATTCTGGAGTAGTGCTTGATTATGGTCAAATTGCTTGCAGACGCAGATATGGTCTGGCTTGCGTTCTGGTTGCATTATCTGGGGTTTCTGGTGGGGTCTGGCGTTGAGACTGCATCAGATAAGGGATTCGGTAGAACCACGGGCTATGCTTCAACAAAATCTCAGTGACATGGCATCATAGGAGTTGGTTCTGTCGGGCTTTGATTATCCGTCAGTTTGATATAGTTTGTAAAGCAATGTCAGTAAACAATACGTCGAAATGTATGTACGCTGCACCCCGCTAAACTCCTCGCTAACCATTCAATAAACCAACCACGGAGAGGGCAAAAGACAAAGATCATCCCAGCGCCTCAGTCAACCTGCCCCTTTCCCGTCTAAAAGTTACTCAATGTTAGATCCCGCTGCCCCAACGACGTCATGAGAACACCACTCCTCGACGGAAACTCCTCATCCTCCGTTCTTGCCTCTTCCTCATCTCTCATCGTCCCACTCCCGCCCCCAACGGCATCGGCGTCGCGAGGCGGAGTATATCGTTTCTTTCCAGACATATCCGCCATATTCTTGGTCTTGACGGCCGGGTAGAGATCGACGTAGAAGGAGAAGACGTAAAATGAAAAAATAAATGCAATAACCCACTCGAGGACGGCGCCGCCGTTGTAGCGGCCGGTGAAGGTGCAGGCGACGAAGGCAATGGAGAGGAGGATCTCAATAATGACAAAGACGAGCTTGATCCAGAAGGAAGTACGGAGGATGCTGTGGTCGCGGTAGCCTTGGGGAAGTCAGTGTGTGTTTGATGAGGGGAAAGGGGGAGAACAAACGTATGCCAAGGCGCTGGTATTCCCAGCAGATGAAGATGGCGGAGAAGACGTAGCCAACAATGAAGAGCAGTAGGAAGATGTCATGTAGACGCGGGTGGCGGGCTGTATCGAAGATGGAGAGGAGGATGAGGCCGACGGTGCCGATGACAGCGAACAGGATGGTCAGAGCGGAGAGCACCTTCTCGCCGGCGGAGGTGTTGGGTACTAGTCGGCCGCGGTGGCGGAGCCAGCGGTCACCGCCAAAGGAGATGTCGAGGAAGATGGTGGTGATGACGCACCCGGTTATGAATAAGGGTTTGAGTGTTGAGGCGCCGACATCGCTGATGTAGGCAATGTTTTGGGTCGGCGACATGGAGGAGTAGTGTTGCCGGTTTGTGTCAATGGTCCAGTAGAGGAGGAGGCCGAGGAGAGTGGCCAGCCATACAATACCGGCGATGATGGGGAATACCTTGGAACAGTGTGTTAATGGAGTGGTGGTAGATTGAAGCTCGATTGGGGAGAGACAAACCCAATAGGAGAGGCGCAACATGTTTTGCTTTCCTTTTCTGTCAGTTTCCTAGGCGAGTTTTCTACGCTATATCTGGTAGCTTTGCAGCTTTTTTATGCGGGTGTAGCGAGCGTGGGAGGCAACCGTCAAGAAACCAGAGACCACCAGGAGTAACAGATGCAAGAACTATGAGACCAGACCCAAAGCGGAGAGGCTGGGAGGGGTCGAGTTGGGTTAAATGGCTGTGTTGTCGTGAGCGACACGGATCAGGATACCACGGATTCTCTCCGTTTCTGGTAACTAGGTTACGTCCGCGCGTCTCTCCCTGGTCTCCCGAGTCCTACCTTACACGCCGCAAAAGCCAGCAGAGGACGGCGGAATTCATGCACCAAGAAACTCAAGTCACGGTCCTCTCCCTTAGTCGCCGCGCAATGTCACTGGACTTTGGACGACCGAGACAAGTCGACTCGGCCGATGTCACCCATGTTCGGGTCCTGCCATGGGCCCGATTGGTCATGACGTCAGGTCTCTGTGACGCGCTCCGAACACCCCACCAAGAGAACCCCACCCTGTCAGAACAGCCACCCAGCGGAGATAGTGGAGATAACTAGTGAAGTGGCGCTCTTGAATCCTTGTCGCTGATCCAACGTTGTGCCGACAACAATCAGAGAATTGCTGCTCGGTAGCCTTGCACAAGGCTGGCGGGTTTTGACGCTCCTTGTTTTTTTTATTTCTTTGCTCGTCGCTATGGCTGTATCACCTCTCGTCACACATCCTGGCGACGCTCTCCAATCTTCTCTTCCGACCTCGATGCCCTCCCCGCTCAAGCGGCAAGCCTCCGCGAATCCATCATCGAGCAATGGCACACCCGCCTTGGTGCGGCCTCAACATGACATTCAGCAAGGATTGGACATGTCGCTGGACCTTGTCGAGCAGATGAACGAACAGGAGAAGCGGAAATATATCAAAGGGAAGAAACTCGGCGAGGGCACCTACGCCAACGTCTATCTTGGCCACTCGCGCAGCGACCCCAGCGTGCTTGTCGCTATCAAGAAGATCAAGGTGCAGAAGGAGTTCAAAGACGGTCTCGCCCCTGACGCCGTACGCGAACTCAAGCATCTGCAGGAGCTGCATCATCCCAACATCATCAACCTCATCTCGGTCTTCAGTTCCAAGGACCAGAATCTCAACCTTGTACTCGAGTATCTCCCCCTTGGCGACCTTGAGGCTCTCATCCGCGATATTGACCGAGTGCGCTATGGCGCCGCCGATATCAAAGCTTGGATGGGCATGCTGACGCGAGCCGTGTGGTTCTGCCACGACAACTACGTACTTCATCGTGATATTAAACCTAACAACTTGCTCATCGCTGCTGATGGCGAGGTCAAGCTCGCTGATTTCGGTCTCGCCCGCTCCCTCGCCGACCCAGGCTATCGGATGACCGCCAATGTCATCACACGTTGGTACCGCCCTCCGGAGTTGCTGTTCGGTGCCCACCACTACTCGGGCGCAGTCGACATCTGGTCCGTCGGGCTCGTCTTCGCCGAGCTCATCATTCGCAACCCCATGCTCCCGGGTAACACCGAGGTCGAGCAGATCGCCCTCATCTGCCGCATGATTGGCACTCCCACCGAGGAGAACTGGCCTGGCGTCACATCCCTCAAGGAATACACAGTCCCCAGCGAGATCACACCCGTATGGGATAAGAACTCCTACATGACCCGCTTTGGCGCTGTCGGCGCCGAGGGCGTTGATCTACTTGTCAAGACCTTGATTCTCGACCCGAAGCGCCGCATCACCGCCCGCCAGATGCTCGAGCATAAGTGGTGGCGTGCAGACCCTAAGCCGACCCGCAAGGAGGACCTCCCTCGCGGTAACAGCGGTGATGAAAAGATGGGAGCAGATCTGAAGCGTCGGCCGGGCTTGGTGGACGAGGAGGGCATTCGGGGGGCGAAGGTGGCGAGGAAGCTGGACTTTGGGGCCAAATAAAGCAGTCTTAAACTTGCACGGTGTTATAAATCGGGTTTGCTATACCCAATAGATGATACACTGGATGACGGCGTCAGGAATTGATCAGGTATGTTTTCCTAGCCTTGTAGGTTAGGCTAGGCGTACGGGCGTACGGTGGACGGATGATATCAAAAGCGCAGGCTTTTTTTTCAAGGCCCCCCTTGCACTGACTCGTTAACGAGCCCAAGAACTTATCTACATGGGCATCTCCCCGATTCGCAAAGGCTCAATGTGGAAAATTTACGACCTAAATACCTAATACCTACATACCTATTCTCAACACCTCGCATAGTGTAGATTGTGGATTAGATGAGGGCTTGCCCCCAAAACGTTGAGGATTTTCTTTTTCTTTTTTTTTGTTAGGTAGGGGCAAAAACCTTGTAGTTTCACTGCTGGGCATAGCAGTTGTGTATTGTTTCAGCCTTTGACCAATACTTTATTTTACGATAGCAGGGTTTTTATCAGGTAAAAAAAGAAATCAAAAATTGGACTTGAATTGGGAGCTCTTTGGAAATAGTACAAACCTCTGCTTAACCCCCCATCGAGGCCCACGGTAACATATTCCAGCAACGGGGTTGTATTTACGGTCTGGAGTTGGAAAGGGGTTGGCTGACATGGACATGCACACACCCAATAAAGATCTAACAGAAAGGCTATCATAATACCTCGAGTGGACCGGTTTAACCGTTATTTTCTCCGTGATATCCTTTCCCATAGCCGGCATCACCCATATGGCCAGCTAGTCTCAGTTGCGTCTAATCTTGAACCAATCTTCTTAATGCGCAAAGTTGTAGTTGTAGCCTTGGCTCGCCCTCACATGACCAAACACTCCAAGCCATACATGGCCCTCTCTACTTCCCTCTTGACCTGATACCAATCTGCTCTTCGCTCCGCATACTCGTAGACCTCTTCTGCTCGAAAGATGCCTCCAAAGCGATCCCCATCGGCGATGATGGTGGCCATCTCCTTGGCATGGTGCTTCGCATCGATCAGATAAATCTGACTCAGCTCCCGCAGGGCGCGGAAATAGGCGAGCAGGTCCTGGTTCTTGAGAGTGCGAATGTACTCAAAGTAGAGGTTCATGTCGGCGATTAGCTTGATGGCGCCCTCGGTGCTGATGCGCTGGCGCTTGAGATGCTTGCATACGGCGGCGAAGAGGCGTAGCCCGACCTCGCCATTGAAGACATCAAGCATAGATTTGTCTGTTGAGCCGACCAGCATGCCTGTGTGCGAGGCAACGAGGTCGCGGATGCGTTGGGCTGTGGCCGTGGGGCCGATGTCGATGTTGGTCCCCGCACCCCCGAGGCCGGGGTTTGGAGGACCAGCTCCACCAGTAGTGGTGGATTTCTCAACGGACAGCGAGGACGAGTCTGGCGTGTTCGCAACGGGGTTATAGTCGGTAGGGAGCTGAGTCGTAGCGCAAATGTACTCGACTTCGTCCATGAGCACATCAATGCCCTTGTTGAGACCCGCAGCCACGCTTTCGTCCAGCATCTGCTCAAACTTCTTCTTGGCCAGCCCGGCGGGGTCGAGGAAGTCGTTACGGTCTACGATCTTGGGGCCTGCAAGTTGCTGCTCGTAAAAGACGTCAATCATCTGCGAGATTAGGTCCCCGACATTGACCAGCTCGATGAAGGTCACCAGGGGCGCTACACCTCCCTTGTCGTGTTGGCTGACCTCGCGTGGATTATACTGTGATAAATGCGCAACGGCCTTGTCAAAGCCTGGCTTGACATGGCGTCCGCCGAGGATGCGTAGCAGTGCTACAAATATGGCTTCACACTGCTCGCGAGCCTCGCCACCGGCTTGCCCGCCCAGCTGGATGAAGACCGCAGCACGGCCCAAGCTTGCTTTGGCCGAATGCACCAGGCTGAGCGCCACCTCGATGCTGAAGAGAGACCTAATCCCTTCTAATCTCGAAGTCATCAACGCCGCCTTCGCTGCCAGCTCGTCCGTTGGGGCCTTTCCCGGCAGCGGACTACCAGTCCGATCTATCCCAGTGCCCGCAGACAAGCTAGGTGAGTGTGGGCGCGATGGCTGTGGACTTCCTGTCGCTAATATATTGCCATTCGCCCCTGATGACGACGACGTCCCCTTTGTGCTCCCAAACGGCGAACCTATCGCCGGCAGTCCCAGGCTCGTCGGTAAAACCGTGACGGGCATCATGACGACCTTCTTGAATGACGTTAGAAAGTCCTTCTTGTCGGCCTGGCGGTTTGTAAAATTGGCCATGTAAAACGATTCGGCGCTGGCGTCCTCAGCCGATAGCTTCTTCTCCCAGTTACCCACCTCCTTCTCAGCCTGTTTGGTGAAGTGATCCAGCTCATCCTGCAAATACAGGTCCAGATGCGGCTCAAACACCTTAAGTGCAAACTCGGTAGCTTTTGCCTCCTGGTGCTGCGGATCGACCCCTTTCGGCACACGTAGCGTCTGGAAGAACTGTAACGTCTGCTCGAAGAACCCTGAAACAGCCTTTAGGTAGGACGGGATACTTCTCTCATGCGTTTCATCGAACAGGGGCGTGGCGTACTCGGTAATTATATCCTCCCGGATCTTGTCCATAAAAGTCCAAAAGACAGGTCCTGGGTCCGGGAATATTCTCTCGATAATGTCCGACTGGTCGTTGACCTTCGTGGTAAGCACCTCGTAAAACCTCCTCGAGGGTTCCAACGCAATGCTGTCCGCCCCCGCCTGGTTGATACAGTCCATCGGGTTCGCCAACACCACCTTATCCTGAAAGATAGGGTGCTTCTGAATAAACAAGTCCACACCCGCACCGCCCCCATTTAGAAAGCTCAACACTCCGGCATACTTCTTCATCCGCCCGTCCACATCCCAAAACTCATACCCCTGCTCAAACTCCCTCAGAACCGCACTCTCAAAGATACCCACCATCACATTGAGTTTCTCCTCCCTCTGCCGCCACCCAGCCGCCCAGTCACTCTTTGCAAACACCAGCAGATTTGCCAGCATCTGCGCTTGCCGTTCAGGGTCGCGGAACACTTGAAAAACTATCGGGTCGGTATGGCTCTTTGCCTTTGCCAGGTCAAAGTAAAAGGGTGCCAGCGCGCCATAAATCCGCCCAAACTCCTGCCTCGCATGGCCCCTCGCGCTCTGCGCCGTCTTGACAACGCTTAGTAGCGCCTCTGGGTCCTTGAAGGGGTCTGCCACCGGCGCAGTTGGCACATTCGACGACAGTCTCGGTGGCCCAGCTGTGACCGCCATAGTCTCAAATCCATCCTGCACCTCGGCCATCTGGATCTGCGACTGATGTTGTTTCCTCCTCTCCTCCTCCACTGAAGCGTCAAACAACGTCGTAGTAATCGCTGGGGTTTTCGTCCCTGCTCCTACTCCTCCTCCCTTCCCGCCCTGCTGCCCCTGTGCTTGTCCGGCAGCAACACGGTTCGCCAGATCCCTTCTTCGCTTCATGGCCTCATCGAAGCGGCGGCGGGCCTCGGCCTCGTCCCAGCAGCCCATGCTACGCAGCCGGGCGACCCAGCGTGTGTCGTCGTAGACCATCTCGCGCATGCGGCGGCTAGTGCGGGCGAAGCGCATGAGATCTGAGACGGGGAGGTAGTCGAGGATGGTGGCGAGGATTTCTGTTTGAAGGGGCAGGGCAAGTCAGCTACCGTCTTCTGTCTCTTGGTCCGGAACAGATCTCAGTTTCAAGAAAGGAGAAAAACAAAACGCCTTACCGGCTGGCAGCCGCGGTTTGGATTCGACCATCTCAGTGGCTTGCAGTGTCTGCAGAATGCTCGTCTTGGGCGGCGCCAACGCCGGCGACACCCGCTGGAAGTTGGACATGGTTAGGGAGGTGGTGATTGCGAGCGACGCGATCGCTGAGCAGGTCGTCTCGTCATACTGTGACGGGAATTGGATCTGGAACCAAAAGCTTTCCCGCGTGTGGCTGCAGGGAGCTTCGGATCCGATCAACCCAAGCACTGCCCTGTCAGGAACAGTTGCTGATTGAGGTTGAGTGGGTGAGGGGCCACAGCACTCTGGTGGAGGTCAATCAACCCTAACCCCCATTCTTCAAAGGTCTATCTTCGACGAAGCAACAAAAGCACGCATTGAGGCAGTAATAGGTATTCTCCAAGTTCAACCATGTAAGTAACTGACTACACAAGGTGCTGACAGCGGGTAGACAGTAGACCCCGCAAAGAAAAGTCACGCTCTCCCTGTTGCCTGGCAGAGCTCACGCGGACCCTGAATGTCTATGTAACAAGAGGCTTTGATCTCCCACTCCAAAAATACATGCGTACACCGCTGCACACCGAGTCTTGTATAATGTCATGCCAACGAACCATGACGATGCTTGGGGGGGTAGTAAATCACACAAGCCTACTCATCAACAACCGAAGCAAACTTGTCCAGCATCGCCAGCTGGATAGCCTCGTACTGTCCCTCAAAAGTTAGCACTTGATCCCAGCCAAAACTCGGTCATCACTAACCTTCTTGCAAATCTTATCCTGTCCCTCAGTTGGTACCTCAAACTTCAAACTCCGCAGTTGCGACTGCAAATCTTGTGTCGCCTCGCGCACCTTAGCCCAGCTCTGGCCCTGCGCAATCGCCTTTTGCGCTTCATCGTGGAATCCCATCATAAGCTTCATCATCCATTCTGTCTTCCAGATGGGGCAGAACTGGTCGTAGTCCGAGTAGCCGTTCTGCTGCAGGAAATCTTCCTTGAGCAGGGTAGCCATATCCAGCGTGATCTTGTCTGGATCGGATAGGGCCGACTTGCCGACAAGCTGAACCACCTGGTCGAGCTCTTCGCTGTCCGACAATAGCTGCCGGATACGGTCACGCAACCGAGGGAAATCGGGGTACTCCTTTTCGTACCACTTGTCCAAGGTTGCCGTGTACTTGCTGTAGCTGACTGATGTGTTAATGGACGGGAAGTGCTTGCGCTGCGCAAGCTTCTTGTCAAGACCCCAGAAGACTTGTACGATGCTCAGAGTGGCGGATGTGACGGGATCTGAGAAATCACCACCCGGGGGCGACACGGCACCGACAATGCTGACACTGCCCTCGCGCTCGGGGCTGCCCAAGACCTGTACCTTTCCGGCGCGTTCGTAGAAGGATGCCAGCTTGGCACCAAGGTAGGCGGGAAAACCTTGGTCAGCCGGCATTTCTCCCAAACGACCTGAAAGTTCTCTCAGGGCCTCAGCCCAGCGGGACGACGAGTCAGCCATCATGGCTACGTTCATGCCCTGGTCACGGAAGTACTCGCTGACCGTAATTCCAGTGTAAATCGAGGCTTCACGGGCTGCCACGGGCATGTTGGATGTGTTGGCAATGAGCGTGGTGCGCTTCATGATGGGCTCTTTGCGACCATCAACGTCGATGGTTAACTCTGGGAAATCCTTCAAGACTTCCGCCATCTCATTTCCGCGCTCGCCACACCCTACATAGACAATAACGTCGCTGTTGGAGAATTTGGACACAGACTGACTAATGACAGTCTTGCCGCAGCCGAAAGCGCCAGGAATAGCCACGGTACCGCCCTGGACGGAAGGAAAGAGAGCGTCGAGAACACGTTGGCCGACAAGGAAGGGTTTGTTGGCTGAGAGCTTTTCGGTTGTCGGGCGTGGCACTCGCACTGGCCATGTCTGCATCATGCCGTACTCAGTCTTCTTGCTGTCAAACTCGACCTCGAGGATCTTTTCATCGACCGTGTAGCTGCCCTTGGACGCAATCTTGGTGATCGTACCGCGAGCGCGGGGAGGGAAGAGGATCTTGTGAACGGTGATGAACGAGTTCTCAAAGACAGTACCCCAGACATCACCGCCCGATATGTGGTCGCCGACCTTCATCGTGGGGGTGAAGTCCCACTTTTTCGTTCGGTCCAACGCTGGGACTGATATGCCGCGAGGGATGTAGATGCTCTTGACAACTTCTGAGATCTTTTCCAGGGGGCGCTGAATACCGTCGTAAATGTTGTTGAGGAGGCCCGGCCCGAGTTCGACGGCCAGGGGCTTACCCGTCCGTTCTACTGGATCACCAACCGTGACACCGGCTTGAAAAGCACACATCAGCCATCAGCACGTTGACAGGGAGACAGCATGGAGACACGGCCTACCTGTCTCCTCGTATACTTGAATGGTCGCTTGGTCGCCGTTGATCCGAATGACTTCACCGACAAGCTTGTCGTGGCCGACTCGAACCTGTCCCTTGATTAACTCTTTGCCCCACCCCAAGGCCCTCAAGACATCGTACCAACTCATACATAGCAACACCAGTCATATCCTCAGCGACAACGACAGGCCTGGTTCTTGAGTATCAGCATCGGTCGGACGAGAGACGAGTCGTTGCACGGAAGGCGCTGAGGGACTGACCCTGACACCGAGTAGATCTTGCCTCCTGCGGGACGGGACATATCAGTAAGGGCGGCAACGACCCCTAGCTCACAAAAATTCGCTCGTACCTGCGTATACTCCATCCTTCTCGCCGTCTGTCTTCGGCTGTGTGTTGGGCATGTCAGTCGGTTTACACAGCAACACCGGCCTGGCCGCAATCGACCGTATGCAACATCTGGTGAGGGGGTGCTAGCTTACGGGAGCCATGAAGGGCGAGGGAATTGGCGCGCGTGTGGGCGCAGGTTTTGCAGGACTCGCAGGCGAAATGGGTAGAGGATCCAAGGACGAAGCTTCGGCCGGATAAGAGGGTGCGCCGGATGCCAAAGGTGAAGCAATAGGGGACCACGGGGGGGTTGGTGAAGCTGCGCGAGCTTTGATGGGTGATGGTGGAAGCGGGAGGTTTGCAGCCTGCGCAAGCCCTGGCTCAAGCTCCCACGGCAGCTGTTGGCTGGGTGCGACGACCGGGGCGGCGTTAGCCGAAGGTGGAGGCGATGATGCACCGGCACTGCCAGCCGTGTTCTCTTGCAGCTGTCTGTCTTCGTCGTCGACGGCGCTGCCGCCACTCTTGCTTTGTCCGCGAACTAACAGATCGACCAGTGACGGTCGTGCCCGTAGTCGCGGGCGCAATCCAATCTGCATGTACAGTCAGAGCGCGCAAGTTCAGAAATGTAATTCTACTGCCGGTTGCGACTGCAGTGATGAGGGGAGCAAGTTTGGCGCGGCCTAAAGCCTAAGGGAGGCAGGCGCAATCAAAGTAGGAGACGAAGGGCCGAGGCTTAGGTTCCCGGGCTACCTACAGCGGCGTAGAATTACTGGTTCCATGACAGAATCACACAGCGGGAGCATTGACTGCTGACCAGACTGAGTTTCAGAAACCCAAGACCGGGCTCTCGTTTGAGAGCCTTTCTATTATCTGCTTCGCTATCGAAGCCCCTCAACTCCAAGTTCAGAGTTGTCAGCTCTCTGTTGCGCATATTTACAGTCATGCCATTTTCTGGCAGGTCATCCTCTTAGGAAGACCGATTCGGCTGGACGTTGAGACCTACCTCTCACTAGCCACGTGCCTGATGCGGTAGCTATTTTCTTTTTCGCCATTCCCTTGCCCTTCTCGCCCACCGCTAGCAAGGGCAACCGTTTTACTCAACCGCTTACTTCGTACTGATGAACACTCCTCGGTCCTCCAAGGGGTGGGCTAGGGTGCCCTGCAACTAACCGCAACAGTCCCTTGTCGCATCTTGTGGCCCATTTTCTCCGCAGCCGCCTACCGAAAACGCCTCTGACCGCGCTCCCCGTGTAAACAAACGGACCGTCATCACCTGGAGGTCGCAGCATCTTGATCCGAGGCGCAGAACGAAATGAAATGTAAGGTTTTTTGGTCTCCCCCAATGAACGTCATGCCGCCCACCAACCCGCACCGTTGCAATGCGAAAGATATATAGGCTTAGGCCTATATTCATTATTGCCAGGATAAGGAAAAAGGCCCCGATCCAAGGGAACATTGTCGAAATAAACGCGCTCTGCAAATGCTGAAAGTCCGGACAGAAGCCCCGCCTGTCGTCACCATCGTAAAGCTGGCCGTTCCAAAAATTTACCGCCCAAAATACAGCAGTCCCAAAATATTAGCGGATTAGTTGAGGAATCCTTTACAAGCTGCGGTGCCGCACAGACAAGGAATGCGGTCTGTACTACCGATCTCGCGCTCGAATTTGTAGTCGTATGTCAACTCCTCATCTATTATGTTGTCAGCCAGTCCGCTCACTACCAGGGGGTTGAAAACGACTGCACTTACTCTGGGCAATGTCGCGGAGGGCATAAATGACAATCCGTTTGCTTCCCTCCACCTTGATTATCTTTGCCGTGCAGTTTGGCATACAGCTATGATTGATGAACCGAGCGATGCCACCCTTCTTCGTTGCGTCAATGACGGTATTGTCATCGATGCGGAAGAGGTAACTGCTGCCGATGCCGCTCTTAAGATATCGATGCTCCCGAAGGTCCGCAATCTGCTGTCGTACTTCCTCACCGACGTACTCAATGATCATATCATCTTTGGGAATGTTCTCCATAGCGTACAACCCCCAATTGTGAATGGCAGATCGGGCGAACTTGACCGGCTTCTTTCGTTTCTTAAGCTGGTTAAAGCGCAGCACGTCTGAATCCTGCCCTAGCGTCCTTCTCTGATCGTTGAGATCCGCAACAAACCGACGATTGTTGACACGGTTGGCGCGGGAGTTGCCTTTCGCCACAAGACTCTCCGCTGCGAGTCGGGCTGCCTCGGCAGCAGTCGCGGCTGTGTCCTTTCCGCCTTTGCCAGCGTGAGCTTGCCGCTCTTCCCTCGCCTTCTTGACCTTGATGTGATGAGGAAGATATTTCGATTTTTCAGAGTTGAGGATTTTCTTGACGCCTTCGGTTCTGGCACAACCCGCGGGATTGGGAACGTAGTGGCCTTCGATGCCAACTGAACGATTGGTCGATCCGTCGCTAGAGTTGAGTTCTCGGATACGATCCCGTCTCCAAAGCCAGAGCTCGGGATCCCCAATTTTGCTAACGCCGAATCTCTTTCTTAACTTGCCAACTTCTGGTTGGTCTCCCGCTTCCAGTGTGAGCTTGCTCAGGGACGCAACATCAAGACGGAAGCCAGAGGGAAGGGACAATGCATGTCCCAGTGTCGAAGGGAAGAGATTCTCGTCCAGATCAGGCTTCTCGTCTTCAACGACTGCTTCGGCTTCTGGTTTCTTGAGCTCGGGCTCTGGAACAGGTGTCGATTCACTGCCATCGACAACTTGTGACTCGGCAGCCTCTTTCTCGAAGATCTCCTGCTGCTGTCTTTTGAGAGTTTCACGCTCCTCAAAGATCTGCTTCTTGGATTTCTTTTTCGCTTTCACCCCCTTCTTCTTCCCTTTGACGCTTGGTGCAGGGGTCGGCACACGAGAGCTGTCCGTGTCTTTCGGCTCGGCAGGATCTACATCAGGAAGCACAATATCTTCTGGAGAAGCTTCCCTTGAAGGAAACACACCTTCAATGCGATCAATAGTCACACCAAAGAGTTCCTCGTCGGATTTCTTCTGCCGTTTGGGGACCGTTTCGAGAGGGACGTCGAGTTTCCTCTTCTTTGGGAGGATCGAGCTGTCATTCAATGCAAAGCTGGCTTCGGTCATGGAGTCGTCTTCCGCCGGGCCCCATGAAGTGTAGTCATCCTTGGCAATATCATCATCTGTGCTCATGCGACTTCTGGGCCGTGACTCGGGCTCCTCCGTGTCCCTTCCTATTGAGTCCCTATTCTCTGTTTCATCTTCCGATTCGTCGTCACTATCGCTCCGAAGTCGGTGATGGAGCGAGCGGAACGCATGGCGCATAACCGGCGCTCGTTGGCGAGCGAAAGGATCGTTAAATCCGTGTTTCCTTGTATTAATTCCAGCATTCTTGACCTTGCGTATTCGGGGCAAAGAGGCCACATCCAAGCGCGCTGTTCGTCGTTCAATAGGATCGGCTCGTGAGTTCGGCGTTCCGACGGGAGACTTCTCTTCAGAGTCATCGAAGACAATCGAAGGTAGCCTAGAATCTCGGGGATCGTCGATGTTCAGTTTCCGTCGCTTAGCAACATGGTTGGCGGGATCGAGATAGTTAAACAAGGCCGGAGCAGCGATTTTTGTGCGCACATGCCTAATGAGCTGCTCAACCATCTCGCGGCGAACCACATCAACAGCCTCCAGAACGGGGTCGAAGTTCTTGGCCCTCTGCTTTTTCTCCTCTTCCAGGTCTGCCTCGTCTTCTCGTCGCCGCCGCTCTCGATCTTCCCGTTGTCGGGCTTCGATTTGCGGTCGGACATCGACGGTGCGGCTGACACGTCGTGTTTCACTAGACGCTCGTGAGCCTCTACCGGCCGTTCCATAGAGATGGAGCTCCATGATCATTGTGTAGGTGAAGAATGCTGTTCCGTCAGCCTGATGACAGCACCGCTTAGCTTCCGCCCGACCACCGTCGGTGTCCCGAAATATTATGTAGTAGCCTGTGCGATCGATTCGAATGTCCTCAAAATGGTGCTGCTTGAGCCTCTTTTTCATGTGCGCAACGGTCGCGTTCATAACGGGAACGTATTTATGGGCAATGAAAATGTACGGCTCGCACTTGATGTGATTCTTTATTGGCTCAGGCTCGATCAGTTGCAACTTCGGAATCCAGGCGACTTCTTGTCCGGGTGCCTGCGCTCTTTGAGCAGCCGGGCCTTTAGGGGCGGTGGGAGGAGGCCCCGGAATAACATCTTTCGGTCGTGGGCCCGTCGGAACCTTTGCAACGCTAGCAGATATTTGCGAATTTTCCCTGTCCTTGGTGAGTATCTCCTCGAGCATAAGCGAGCTCTTGCGGCCGTCGCGGTCATATTCAACGCGCACAACGTTGGACTCGATTTTCTTTCCGTGCAGTTGCCGAATCGCGCGCTTCGCAGCTTCATGGGCGGGGACAGGCACGGGGCGTACATGGCTTGGTCTGGAATCTCTGTAGCGAAATGTCGCAAAGCCAAGGTAGGTCCCCGTTTCTGGATGCATCTTGTTGCTGCTCTCGGCGATGTCGCCAAAAGACGCAAAAAGCGCCGCCAGCTTGCTGAAGCTGAGGAGGGGGTTAAAGCCGATTACGACTACCTGGGTGGGCGGTCCTGGGCCGCACGACGTCTTGGAATCATACTTGTAGGGACGTAGGTTGTATGGGGCATGGCGTAATCGACCTTTGGGGAGGTGGAAGTCGACGTTGATGTAGTTGAGTTTCCCACCCTTGGAGAGGCGGGGATCGGGGGGGGGGACGTCATCTTCGTCGGCCTATGCAAACGGTATTAGCCAAATGGTTCACAACAAAGATGACGCCCCTCCCCCCCCTTCAGTATGATTGTTCAATGTACGTACCAATCCGAACTCCTTATATATCGGTTTCGCCTTCTTCCGTTCGGCGCTCGGGATTTTATGGTCCTGTAGAGGATCATATACACATTGAACGCACTTAGTCGAGTGATTAGGGTCTCGGGCAGGGACGCGTTCGATGCTGCCAGCGAGGGCAGCGGATATCTCATTGCCGAATCCGGTTGGCCCATCGGGGTGTTGGGGGGTGGTCGACTGCGCCTTGGAGAGCGCCGCAGTTGGGATACTTGAGGACGGCGAGTCGATTGTGGTGAGAGGTGTGAGATAGTGATTTGAGTTTCTCATGGCAGCTATGGCGTTCTGAGTCGAGGTGCTGAAGAGCGAGGAACTTGTGCTCCCATGAGAGCTCTCAGAGCCCAAAGTGTTGAGCATGTCCCCGGCTAACGATTCGGCATCATCAGCGGGCAGGGGAGGCGCGGCATCAGCGACCATGCCATTCGGGAGGTAGTTGGATGTCGCGACAGCGCCTATGCTAGCGCCGGTGACTTGGTCCGCTGAGGACCCTGAAGGAGTGAGATGGCCGTTGGTGTCAGCGGCCCGGGTCGACGGCGAATCTTTTGTGCGTGCCCGCTCGCGCTCGATGGCTCTGTCCCTCGCGGCCCGCGGCGCGGTCGGGAAGAACTGCGCAAAACTCGCACCTGGGGGCCGAGTCATTGCGAGGATGAGTGACGTCTACCGCTTCCTCCGCCCTCCTACCATCATATCCCGTGCCGGCGATACTGGAAAGATCATGCAATGTGTTGCTAACGGCCTGGGGCGGGTGAAGAGTCGACCGACTTAGGCGCGCATGGGACGTCCACGCGACAGATACTTCGCCGATCAGAGCGACCAGGGGTTGAATTGGGCCAGTGATGAGTGACGCTGTCGAGCGCGTTGCTCAGCAGAAAAATTGAGGCAAGGGGGCGGGCGGTAGAGGAAACAATCGCCTGTGGTGAACGACGCGAAATACGTTCTGAACTTGACTTGGGGACAAAATTTCGGGGGCAGGCTTGAGCGAGGTTGAAGGTTTGAAGTGTCGCTCAAGGAGTCCATGGAACAGGGAGCAGGGACAATGAATTCGCGAGCCAGAGATTGGCTAAACCTAAAGCGGCACTGGCACTGCTTTAGGTCTGCTGTGCTCGCACCCTCTAGGTGTGGCGGGTGCGGTGGCTTGTGCGACACAAGACGGGCAAGGCCCCACCAAACACCCCACCAACCATTCATCCTCGCTTTCCTCTTTTTGGCTGCTGCTCATTTACGCGTTGGGGCCGTGTTGCGTGTCTTGCGCAGCGAATGAAATGATTCGAAGGCACAATCTTGTTTTTGAACAACAGAATAAACACAACTGTCTATGAATTTCAGCGGTCCTATTGCTCCCTCAAATTGCTGATGTACTGTACAATGCAATCGTCAAATAACATGACCATTGCTCATTGCACTTTTACTCTAGAACCGAACCGTCTGTTGATGTGCATCCCAGCGTGAAACCATCAAAAAGTTCAACCCATCATGAGCGCAGCAACACCGGCAGTTCATTTTCCAACCCGTTCACATCACAAAACGCCATCTGTTCTAAAGCACCCATTGCCAGTGTCCGTAATTAAGACATAACTGTCTAAAAATTGGTTGAGAGTTGAAATTCGTCATCAGAGGCCTCGGGCTCCGGTATCGTGGCCACCTGAGCATTGGCTACCTCATCGACATCAAAAATGGACATGAAACCAGGTCTCTTCCAGTCCTTCGAGGCCTGCTTTTGAGCAAACCGAGCAGGGGTGATGGTGGAGTCCGATGAAGAAGATGTTGTGCTAGCTGTCCGCGACAGAGCACGAGGCTTCTTGACAACTGGCTCCGGTTGGTGGCTGGCTGACAGCGCAGATCGTCCCTTACTGTATCCAAGCGTGCTCCTGGACGCCACAATTCCCGTTGTCCGCTCCCGGGGGGCAATGGTAGGCTGAATGACGGGTTGCGCGGCCTTTATTTGGGACATTAGGAAAGACCTTGCTTTGGAGGTAGGTATAATGGGCTTGATCGGCTTTGACGCCTTTGCGTTCTGGGAGTTCTCTGACATGCCAAGTGCTGCAGCTGCCTTCCGCGAGTTGATGGTATTCGGAGGCCTAGGGATTAGCGCTGTGGCTTTCTTTGGTTGGATGACGGATGTTAACGCGTCGGTATCTCTCTTGACCTTGAAGAGTCCTTTGCTGTCCGGCACGTCACCGACGCTCCAGTCAAACTCTTCCATGTCCCTGAGGATCTGCTCTTCACCTCGTAGGAAAGTGCGCTGCTGGCTTTCCTCCATCCGTCTATCCTGAGCCGTCATGCCATTTTCGTCGGTCTGGTTGAAGTAGTAGTCGTAATAGCCTTTGAATAAGTTCTCTGGTTTCATGCCGTTGTAAGTCAAGACACCATCGGGGAAGACGTCGGACTCATATGGCGGGTCCTGCAACTTCGGCGGTGCGTATTCAACGTCCTCCTCTTCATCCAGCGGATCATTGTCTGTATGCACCTCAAGTTTTGACGACTCGAATTGCGGCGCTGTATGACGAGGGCGCACCGTTGTAGTAGGTTTGAGACTTGTCTTCTCGAAGTCGCGAATGATCTCCTTGACACCGACACTTGGTTGTGTGGGTCTCGCTTTGGCGTTGGTGGTCTTGTTTCCGAGGGGTGCGCGGCCGGTTTGAGGTCCTAGAGGTCAAGCTACATAAGATGCACCGTCCGCAAAAGCAATGGATGGAGTGAAACCTCACCAGCTGGTGTGACAAGATTAGACTTGCCAGCTTTACCCAAACCATTGCCTCCCTTCATAACTGTCGCTGTGTTCTCGTTGTTCCCCTTTGTGCGGAGACCGCTCTTTCCGGAGAAACCATTCTGGACGTTCTCATCATTGAGAGGGACTTTCAACGGCGTCTTCGGGAACCGGGCACCGGGGGTCTTGGCCTGCAGTTGTTGCTTTGTGGTGCCAGCATGATGAGTGTAGATGTTCTCCTGCTCGTGGTGTGCGGCCAACATGGTCGCAGATTTGAGGGATTTCGTTCCCACTGGCAGTTCTACGGATACGGTTGCAATGACTTTGATGGGGTTATCGCGATTGACAAGTGTAGATTTTGTTGCAGGGGAACGCACTGGCAATCTCATCTCGCTCATCTCCCAACGGTGCTTCCGCAAGGCGCCGGTTGACACAGCAACGGCTAATGCTGGCAAGCCCCACCTTTAGCCGACTTTCGAAGATCAGACAAGGTCGTCACCAGTCGCAACAAATCGAAACGCCAGTCCATTTGGGGGAGGAGGGGCACGGATTTGACATACCCACCACACCAGCGCTGCCTGCGATCTTTCTCTCTCTTTCTTCTCGCATCTCAAACCTACCCGCGCCGAGATTTTTGCATTCAACTATCCCTCCCGCCTTGGCCACCATCACCCATCTTTTTCTAGTCTCTGAAATTGCAAGCCCGCTGTCACCATGGATCGCATCAAGGAGGTGAGCCCAATGTCTTGCAAGCTCGACCCCTGCTTTAACCCCCCCATACC